>VOFK01000089.1_pt1 | contig 130000 bp, 129 predicted proteins | sample 5384121 | NCBI WGS metagenome assembly VOFK01 (sample SAMN12384730, study PRJNA508395) | human gut metagenome | isolation source: healthy gut J | host: Homo sapiens
GTAAAAAGAATTGTATATTTGAAATTTCTATTCATCTTCGACTCCTGAAAAAGATATTCACATACGATAAAACCTTTACCGAGCGAGCGGTAAAGGTTCTGATAATTCAAAATACAATGTAAAATCCGAGAAGCAAACAGACTGAACGAAACACTTAAAGTAATGTTCGATGGAGGTAGTCCATAAAGATAGCCGCTGTTAGGCCATTCCGTATAATAGTTCATTCATCTCGCTCCCAAAGGGATTAATTTCCCTCCATTCTCCATTATTAAGTTTAATTGTGCAAGTAAAAAATTTAATTTTTAAAATGTTCAACAGTTGTTCTTTGTTGAAATATCAAAAGCTTAGTCTGACACTTTAGTGGAGCCTGTGGATAAAAATCAGCAACAGCTTATAAACCCAAAATTGCTCAAAATTTCCCTTTATTTTTATTTTCTTTCGTTTTAAGATTACCCCAAAAGTTATTACAACTCATAAGCTAGTGAGCGATTATGACAGAAGCAAATTCAAACTCCCAAACGATAGATACCGGACTGGCCTGTTTTGCGATTATGGCGAATTTCTTTGAAAAGCCAATCTCTATTGACCAGATCAAGCATAAATATGACCGGCAAAACTCCAACTTTGAAGAATATGAGTTGTTGCAGCTGGCAAAGGAATTTTCTTTCAAAGCCAAGTTTGTGGAAACCAAGTGGGAGCGGCTGGATAAGACGGCGCTGCCGGCAATTGCTCAGAGCAAAGACGGTGCTTATTTTATTATCGGCAAAGTCGCAGAAGACAAGGTTTTGCTTCAAGATCCGGCAAAGGGGAATCATCCCGGGGTTTTGAACAAAGAAGAATTTTTAGAAAGATGGAACGGCAGGCTCTTAATGATGACCTGCCGTGAGTTTATCAACGGCAAAAACCGCAAGTTTGACATCTCGTGGTTTATTCCCGCAGTCGTGAAATATCGCAGGCTGTTCGGCGAGGTTATTCTGGCCTCGTTCTTTTTGCAGCTGTTTGCGCTGGTGTCGCCGCTGTTGTTTCAGGTGGTGATTGACAAGGTGCTGGTTAACCGCGGATTGTCAAGTCTTGACGTGTTGATGGTGGCGTTAATCTGCATCGGCATTTTTGAGACTTTGCTCGGCGGGTTGCGTACTTATACTTTTTCGCACACCACCACTCGGGTTGACGTGGAGCTTGGGGCGAGTTTGTTTAAGCATCTCATTCGGCTGCCGCTGTCTTATTTCGGCGTGCGGCGGGTCGGCGACACGGTGGCGCGGGTGCACGAATTGGAGAACATCCGCAATTTTCTGACCGGTTCGACCTTAACCCTGATTATTGACTTCTTTTTTACCATTATCTTTTTTACGGTAATGTTCTTTTATTCCAAGACCTTGACGCTGCTGGTTTTGCTCTCCATTCCTTTTTATGTTTTGCTGTCCTTGTTTTTTACCCCGATTTTGCGCTCGCGGATTGATGAGCGGTTTCGCCGCGGGGCAGAAAACCAGTGTTTTCTGGTGGAAGCGGTTTCGGGCGTGGAGACGGTTAAGTCTTTAGCCGTCGAACCGCAGATGCAGCGTCGTTGGGAACAGCAGTTGGCGGCTTATGTCGGGTCTTCTTTCAGAGCATCGCATATCAATAACATTGCCGGACAGCTTGTCCAGTTAGTGCAGAAAATCACCATGGCGCTGACCTTGTGGATCGGCGCAAGTCTGGTGATGAAGGGCGAGCTGTCGGTCGGGCAGCTGATTGCCTTTAATATGTTGGCAGGACGGGTGACACAGCCGATTTTACGGCTGGCGCAGCTGTGGCAGAATTTCCAACAGGCCAAAATCTCTATTGAAAAACTTTCTGACATTCTCAACAACCCGGCCGAAAATACCGAAACCCTGTCCAAAGGCTCGATGCCGGAGATTAAAGGCGACGTGGAATTTAAAGACATTGTGTTCCGTTATATTCCGAACGGGCCGGAGATTTTGAAGAAGATTAATTTTAAGGTTAAAGCTGGGCAGAAAATCGGCTTTGTCGGGCCGAGCGGCTCGGGCAAATCGACCGTCACCAAGCTGATTCAGCGGCTGTATATCCCCGAAAGCGGCAAGGTGCTGATTGACGGGATTGATATTTCCACCGTTGATACGGCATGGTTAAGGCGGCAAATCGGCGTGGTGTTGCAGGAGAACTACTTATTTAATAAGTCCGTTCGCGAAAATATCGCCCTGACCAATCCGGCGATTTCGATGGATAAGATTATCGCCGCGGCCAAGCTGGCAGGTGCACATGAGTTTATTACCGAGTTGGCGGACGGCTATGACACGATTATTGAGGAACGCGGCTCTTCGCTTTCCGGCGGGCAAAGACAGCGGATTGCGATTGCACGGGCTTTGGTCAATAATCCGCGGATTTTGATTTTTGATGAGGCGACCTCGGCGCTGGATTATGAATCCGAACGGATTATCCAGCAGAACATGGCTTCAATCTGTAAAGGTCGCACGGTGTTTATGATTGCGCACAGGCTGTCGACCGTACGGGAATGCGACCAGATTATCACCATTGAAAAAGGCGAGATTACCGAAACCGGCACGCATGAAGAACTTTTGAAACGCGGCGGGCGTTATGCTTATCTCTGGAACAGCCAAACTGCGCCGATTGTACCGGCTAATGAGGAGAAAGCGGCATGATGGAACAGCTCAAGAGATATTGGGAAATTGCCAAGCTGGCTCTTTTGCAGGAAAAAGCCGCCAAAGACAGCAAAATCAAAGGTATGAACGAGCATGAAAAAGAATTTCTGCCGGCGGTTTTGGAAGTGACCGAAATGCCGCCGTCTCATGCGGCCAGGTTATTGACATACGTCATCATGCTGATGTTTACGGTGCTGATTTTGTGGTCAATCTTAGGCAAGATTGACATTATCGCCACCTCGGCCGGAAAACTGATGCCGGCCTCGAACATCAAGACCATTCAAACCCTGACCGACAGCGAGATTGAAGAAATCTATGTTCAGGAAGGGCAATATGTCAAAGAAGGGCAAGACCTGATTAAATTTAACCAGACCGAGGTTCTGGCGAACATTAATCGAGTGGAAAACGAAATGGAAGCTTTGGAAATCGCGATTTCAAGACTGAAAGCCCTGTTATCGGATGATCCGGAGAAGAATTTCAGCTATAATCCAGATATTGACGAATATTTAATTAAAATGCACACGGATTTGCTTAAAATCCAGATGACCGAGAAAGCGGCCAAGATTGAAGTTCTGAATGGGCAGATTACCAAGGCTGAGAAAGAAAAAGAAACTATTCAGGCTGATTTGATCCGGATTGAAAAACTGCTGCCGAGTGTACAGGAGCGGATTGAGAAAAAACGGATTTTGGTCGATAAGAAACTTTTGGCGCGGCTGACTTTTCTGGAGCAGGAAGAGGAATTAACCAATTTGCAAGAGCAACGTAACGTACAAGCCAAGAAAATGGCGGAAACCGAAGCGAACATTGAATCGCTTAAAAAAGAGCAGCGGCAATATCTGGCCGAGTTTGACAAGAATATTATGCAGGAGCTGACTGAAAGCCGCGAGAAGCTTGCGTCCTACCAGCAGGAACTGATTAAATATGAAGAAGCTTTGAAACGCACCATCGTTAAAGCGCCGCTTTCGGGGTATGTTCAGCAGCTGGTTTATCACACCAAGGGCGGCGTGGTCGAAACCGCCAAGCCGATTATGAATCTGGTTCCGGAAGATTATAAACTCGAGGCCGAAGTGCAGATTTTGAACAAAGACATCGGCTTTGTGCGGCCGGAACAGGATGTGGAAATCAAAATCGACAGCTTCCCGTTTACCAAATACGGCACAATCAAAGGCAAAGTCCGTAATATCTCGGGTGATGCGATACAGGACGAAAAGCTTGGGCTGGTATTTAATGCCCGTCTGACTTTGCTTGATAATAAGATTAAGGCGGACGGGCAGATTATTCAGCTCAAACCCGGCATGAGCATGACGGCGGAAATCAAAACCGGCAAACGCCGCGTGATCGAATATCTGCTCTCGCCGGTGATGAAATATCTTAACGAGAGTATGCGGGAGAGATGAGTAAAATCTAATTTATTTTTTTGTATTTAAATAACAACATAATGTTTTGAAAGATATAAATGGATATTAAAATTTTATTAGAGCAAACAGAATCAGATTATCTTGATTTTAAACAGGAGTGGTATTCGGGAAAAAAAGGAGATTTTGACCTAATACATGATATTATATCTCTTAGTAATTCTTTATCAAATAGTGATACACGATATATCGTTGTGGGAGTTAGTGAAAAGAGAACCACTAGAGAAAAGAAGTTCAAAAATATTACCAAGGATAAAAACAGACTTACATCTGAACAAATAATTGCCAAACTTCGTTCATACGTAAGCAATATTCCCAATATAGAGGTAAAAACCGAACAAATAAAACCTCGAACATGGATTGATATTATCAAAATAACTCCGGCTATTTATAATTTACCTTATGTTTTAACAAAAGATTTTACATATACAGATAATAAGGGAAAACTTCATACAATATTCAGAGACAGAGTTTACTCTCGTATTGGAGAACGGAATACCGGGGTAGATGAAAGTTGCCCTACTACTGTGTTAGAAAAGATATTTGCTCGCAAGCATGGGGAACATTTATCGGTAATTGAAAGGTTTTCATTGTATTTGGATGATATTACAAATTGGAAAAAAGTTGTTATAAAAAATGAAACTACCTATTATTACACTAAAAATCATACTTTCAAAATAATCAAAATTGATTTAGATGATGATGATTTTCATAAATATGGTAAAAGTGTGAATACAGAGATGGAAAACTACGCTTATGCACTTGATTATGGTATCTGCGAAGAATATTGGAGATACAGGCTAGATAGTGGATGCACCTACAATGATTATTGCTATTGGCTTGATGTGGAATTATGGGCAGACAACACACCGATAGATAAATTTTCATTAACTGCATATTATATCAAATACTATCATCTTGACAAATTCGGTATGTATAGCGGATATTTACAAGATTTTTATCTTCCTTCCATAAGTACTTTACGTGATATCACATATCATACTGCCAAAGATCGCGAGACAATAAAAAAAGAAATAGCAAAAACTATTCAATTTAAAATATGTCGTATGCTTCAAGTATATAATTTAAATACTCCGGGTAAAACGGAAGATGATTATGAAAAGTATTTAGATTTTTTAAATTATGATGAAATGAATGATCCTATTGAGTATAGAGAGAAAAATAAGGAATTTATAAATAAAAGTGTGTTTTAAGTATTTGAACTAAAGTATGTGGAAAAGATAAAAAACAGTTCGCGGCGCTTCGCTGTCTCCAAAAGTTTAGTCTCATTGCGTCTCCTGGCAAAACCTGCCGCCGGCAGATTTTGCTGCGGCCGTCCGACGCGCTCACCATTAGAAAAAGCTTCTGTTTTTACAGGAGCTTTTTTGTGTTTAAAAAACTGTACGGTTTTATTTCCGCGCTATTACATTAGCAGCTTGCAAATGAACTATTTTTCATCGGCTTTTTAACTATCTCCATAAAAAATCATATCTCCGTTAAACTTACGCTTGCAACTTACCAGAACATCGGCTAGACTGGCGGTGTTTGGTTGTTGGAGCTCGCCAGCTCCACTATCAAGGAATATTTATCTTGGCGGAACGATATATTCCGTCAGCCTTTTTAAGGCATATATCTCGACTTGATGTAAGGTCGGGATGCTTCCGACTATACAACAGACGTAATGTCGGAGGCTTGCCTTACGATATTACGTTAAAGGTCTGAAGATCATTTTCCAAGATAGTGATTCTGGCGACATACCCGACCACCTTTCAGGTGGTCTTTTTTATGAAAGGAAATGTCGTGCAAGAGCTGTTAGATTTTATCTCCAAAGAATGTCAGACAAGACTTGGCGAAAACCTGCACTGGGTCAGGAGAGAACGTCTGCTAAGCATTGAAAACGTCGCCCAAAAAACCAAATGCAGCGTGGAAGAGATTGATGCGCTGGAAACCGGGCGCAAAGGGCTTGACCTGATGCTGGTTTGCAAGCTGTTGCGGCTTTATAAGGAAAGGCTGTACATTAACGTGGAGAGTTACAATGACTGATATGCCGATTTATCATGCCAGCGAACTCAACCCAGACACATGCCTCGAAATTGCCATGTTTCTTTTTGAAACCCGCCGGAACAGCGGACTGACAATTACGGAAGCGGCAGTGCGGAGCGGACTTGCCGTCAATGATATTGATGAGTTGGAAACGCAGGCCGGGCAATATGATTTTGCAAAAATCGCGAAGCTGTTGGATTTATATAGGAAAAAGCTGCCGATGTCGGCAAAGGGCTTGAAACGAATGCCTAAAACACTGGCCGACAAATATTTTGAAAATTAAAAGAAAAGCCTCATTGCTTTTGGGCAACGGGACTAAAGCTTAACAAAAAGCAAAAGCCTTGTCTGCAAAAATGCAGCAAGGCTTTTACTTTGACAGAATTTAATAATTCTGATTGAACGGATGGGTAGGATCGCCCGGATCGTAATCCTGCGGTTCTCCCTTAATACCCAGTTTTCTGGTAATCCAGAGAACCGGATCAGCGACAACTGCTCCTATCAGACCGACGCCAATGAACCATCCGCGTTCCAAACCAGACATGTCTCTTTCGGTCAGCCCTTCTTTCAATAATTCGCAGAAGTAGCCTCCTTCATCGTCATCATATTTTCCCATAATATTAAGTTTTAGGGGTTAGACAATCAAATTATATAATAGAGATAATCATTTACAGATACATAAAATTTTATCTATAAAATATACATTTGTCCGCATAAGTCAACAGAAAACGCCGAAAGCAAGACACGGCGCAGCCGCCCCTGCCCTGTGCGAGGCGGCCGTCGTCCGAAACTATTTACTAAGGAGGCCATTTGTTTTCTTAACGATAATTTAAATGATTAAGCGGTATTTTTATAAAAAAGCGGAGTAGTGTGTAATGTTTGACAATATTATGTTTGATGAAGAAATTTTGTTTACCTACATCGGCTATGCGGCCGGTCTGGCAACGATTTTGACTTTTGCCATTCAGATTTTGCGGATTATCGAAACCAAAAACGTTACCAACCTGTCCAGCTACATGTACATCATCTACAGTCTGGGGCTGGTCTGCTGGTTTGCCTACGGCGTTTATATCGATTCCTATATCCTTCTCTTTTCAAATCTGATTACGTTTTTCTGTACATTTATCATTCTTATCCTCATCATATATTATGACGCGGAGGACAAGATTGAAAGAGAGCGCCGGGACGACATCACAACGGTTTACAACCGCAAATATTTTGAGCAGGCCGTTCCCGAAAAAATTGCGCAGGCGCTGGTCGCCAAACAGAATTTTGCCCTTGTCATGCTGAAGGTCGACAATTTGGCCGAGTTTCGTCAGAAATACGGCGACAAGACGGCGGCCAAAGCGCTCAAACAGGTCGGCGGCGCCTTGGAAAAAGACTTGCGCGGAACCGACATGGTTGCCCGGTACGACAATGAAAAGTTTGTCATCTTTCTTGCCAATTCCGATGAAAAAGGCACCAAAACCGTTGCCGGACGTTTGAGCGAAAACATTAAAAAACTTTCGGTAAAAATCAACCGGAAACAAAATCTTGACCTTACGGTCAGCATGGGCGCCTGTTCTTCCAAACACGCCAAAGCGCTGACCGATTTAATCAGCGGCGCAAACAAGGCTCTGGACAACATTCCGCCGCGGAGCAAAATAAAAATCCAGTTCAGCAAGAACAAATAGCGACAAGGCCCGGCGAACGGGCCTTGATTTTTGTTTATTTGTGAAAAAAGGCTTGACTTAAAAGCTTTCTCAAAGCTTATACTGTAGAAAAACAACCGCCGAGAAAAGAATGTCCGAAGCAAAAAAAACATATCTGAGCAAAATCCAGCTTAAAGCGGAACTTGACCGTTGTCTGAACTGCAAAAACCAGCCCTGTATGCATGCCTGTCCGGTCAACTGCAATCCTCAGGAGTTTATTAACCACGCCAAACAGGGCGCTTACGGCGAAGCGGTCAAGACCATTACCCGCACCAATCCGATGGGGCAAACCTGCGGCCTTATCTGTCCGGACAAATTCTGTATGCAGGCCTGCACGCGCAGCCGCATTGACTTTGCCGTCAACATTCCCAAAGTGCAGGCGACAATTCTGGAAAACTTTCGCAATGACGGCGAAGACTATTCGCAAACAAAGCCCAAAGGCAAAAACGTTGCCGTCATCGGCGCCGGCCCGGCGGGAATTGCCGCCGCCTCGCTGCTGGCAAAATCAGGATACGAAGTTAACATCTTTGAAGCGGGAAATCAGATCGGCGGCGCGTTGAACATGATCCCCGCCGCCAGACTGCCGCATGACGTTATCGAAAAAGACTGGAAGTTTATCAGCAACACGCCGCTGATAAGGCTGCACCTGAACGCCCGGGTCGGCGACGTCCGTCCGCTGCTGATGCAGTATGACGGCGTTATCATCGCGACCGGAGAACCGAATACGGCGCAATTGAACATTGAGGGCGAAGAACTATGCCTGTCGCATATGGAATATCTGCATCATCCCGAAAGATATGCCACAAGCGGCCGGGTTGCCGTCATCGGCGGCGGCAATGTCGCGGCGGACTGCGCTTTTACGGCGGCACAAAACGGCGCCGAACAGGTGGAAATGTTTGTCCGGCGAAGACTCTCGGACATGAAGATATCAAAAACAGAATATCTGGAGCTGCTTTACCATCAGATTAACATTTCGCCGCTGTGCAGCCCCGAAAAAATCGAAACATGACGACGGCCTGCTTTTGCAGACACACCGCAACCGTTATGACAACGGCAAAACGGAGCCGCTGCCCGACTCATCGGTCAGACTGCCGGGTTTTGCTCTGATTATCAAAGCGGTCGGGAGCTATGCCGACGACAAAATCGAAGACGAGCGGATTATCTATGCGGGCGACTGCAAAACCGGCGGTTCGACGATTGTCGAAGCGATAGCCTCGGGTCGGACGGCAGCGGCAATGCTGGCCGAAAAGCTCGGCTGAGCGGCACAGTCAATAACAAAGCGGCCGACGGTCAGAGCAAAGCCCTTGAAAAAGAAATTTATGCCGCGGGACGGAAGATGACTATGGACAGTCCAACCGCGCAGAAGCCGTAAGCTGACAAAATCTGTTTACTATTCGGCCGTTTGTGTTATTTGTATAGAAGACACCGTTTATACAAGGAACCGATTATGAAAAAAATTCTGACGACCGCGTCTTTGACGCTTCTGCTTGCTTCCTGCGCAACGCTCATCAGCGGAAGCAGGCAGGATATTTCCTTTGACTCCAATGAAAAACATACCCGGATTTATTGACGGCAAAGAAGTCTGCCAAACCCCCTGTATTGTGAAAATCGACCGGGAAAATTCACAGGTTATGGTACAGGCGCGCAAGGACGGTTTTGAAGACAAGACAATTTTCATCAACAAAGGCCCCAATCCGATGTCGGCGCTCAACGTCGTAAGCACCGTTTTTTCAACTTTCGGCCTGACGACGGACCTGAGTTCCGGCGGTTTCTGGGAATATTCGCCAAATTCGTTTTATGTAACCATGCAGAAGGAGCCTAAGACGGCCGCCGAAAAGAAACAGCGCGCCTACGAAAACAAGATACGCCATTTTGTCCTGCAGAATTACGGACAGTTGAAAACCGAAGTTTTCAGCAGCGACGGCAATCGCGAATACATTAAGACCGTGGCCGAAATGACCGGCCTGCCGAAAAGCGACGTCATTTTCATTGTTCAGGATACGGACAGCGAAGGAGAATGCGCCGAGAAAATCATCAACGCCTATCTTTCAAAATAAAAAAAATCCCGGAACCGTCCGGGATTTTTTTCTTATTGCCGGCTTACTTTACGCCGCGTCCCATTTCGTATGCTTCCTGCATGGCCGGGCTAGACTTTATGTCTCCGACCTGCCAGGCGCCGACGCCGTAAACAATGCCTTTTTCTCTTGCCCCTTCAAGACAATCATCGGCAAAAGCCCGAAAACCTTCAATCGTACGGCGCATATTGTCCCGATTGTCATCGGCGGCCGCGACAATATAATAAAAATCCTTGCCGCGGATTTCCTCATAGCGGGGAACCGTTCGGTCAATCAGGGTTTTCAGCTGCCCGTTCATCGAATAAAAATAAACCGGCGTTGCCATGACGATAACATCAGCCGCAACCATCTTGTCCAATACGGCGGCCATGTCGTCGTTTTGCACGCATTTGTGCGTCCGGTTGCAGACGCCGCAGCCCCGGCAATAGCCGATGCGCATATCGCTGACATAAATTTTTTCCACTTCGTTGCCGGCTTCCCGCGCGCCCTGAATAAACCGGTCGCAAAGCATGTCCGAGTTTCCGTGTTTGCGAAAACTTGCCGACAGAACCAACACTTTTTTAGTCATCTTTACTCCTTTGCAATTTCGTTAACGGCGGCTATGGCATTCAGCGAACGCGGATAGCCGATATAAGGCAGCAGTACGGTCACGGTGTCCAGCAGGACCTGACGGCCGTTGCCCATATTCAGGTTTCCCTGAACATGCGAACGAACCTGACTGTCAACGCCGCCAAGCGAAATCAGCGTTGCAAAAGTCAGCAGTTCGCGGGTTTTCAAATCCAAACCGCCGCGGGTATAATAATCGCCGAAACAATTGGCCGAAAGGTAATCCTGAATATGTTTCAGTTCCGCGGGCGCCGAAGCGCGCATCTCGTCTATATGAGAGCCGAAAATTTCCTTTTGGGCAGCCAGTCCTTTTTCCAGACGATTTTGCGGCGTCGTCCGCGACTGTCCTTCCAGAGGCAGTTGAATCCCCTTTTCGGCCATAACCTCGTTGGCGGCCAAAACAAAGTCGTAGGCTTTGGCCATGCCGACATAGGGAATTGTCTGATACAAGGCCTCTTTGGCCTCGACCGGACTGACCCCGTCGTCCAGCGCCGCGGCCAAAACCAACCGGTATTCATTCGGCGACTGGGCGGCAACATGCCCCGCCTGCAAAATCAAATGCCTGGTTTTTGCATCCAGACTGCCGTGCGGCCGGACATCGTTACCGACAAAATTTTCCCAGAGCGCGGCCAGCTCAGGATCGGTTGCTTTCAAATTCCGCATTTTTACTTTCTCCCTTGCAGAATGCGCATACCAGCCGGCACAGACCGAAGCGGCAATCAGCAGCGCCGCCAGCAAAACGCGTTTCATCATTTATACTCCGCAGCGGTTACCGGTTCAAGCCAGGTCGTTTCGTTGTTCTGCAAATTGGTTTCCACCGAAATATGCGTAAACCAGGAATCGGGCGCGGCGCCGTGCCAATGTTCAACGTTCAGCGGAATACGCACAACATCGCCCTTATGCAGAATCCGGACCGGTTTTCCGCGTTCCTGATACCGTCCCTCGCCGTCCAAGACCAGCAGAATCTGTCCGCCGCTGTGCTTATGCCAGTTGGTGCGGGCGCCGGGTTCAAACGTGACATTGGCCAGTGACGAATGCCAGGTTTCGTCATTGGCACTGAGACGCTGCAAATAGGTTTGTCCGGTAAAATATTTTCCGTAGGGATTCGGTTCTCCCTGTCCGAAGACGGTATCAAGCGGCGCTTTTTTCATTTCCTGTGCTCCTGCTAAAGTTGAAAAGGTTAAAATCAAGGCACTCAGGCCAAACATCAGTTTTCTGCTTATCATTTATTTCTCCTGTTTTTCGGGCGTTAATTTGAGAACGGTTATTTCCGACGGCGCGAGAAAGCGCATTTGCGGCCCCCATTGTCCGGCACCGTTGGAAACGTAAATTTCGGCACCGCCGGGCATCGGATACAAGCCGCTCAAATATTTGTTATGCAGCTTGGCAAATATGGAACGGAAAAATCTGACCGCCGTGCGTGTGCCCGGAAACTTCCAGGTCGAAATCGCGCCCGGCAAAATCCGACGGCGTATGCGACACCAACAGGCGGAAAGCCCCCTTTCCGGCTTTGGCAAAAGCGCGGTTCAGGTCGGGCGTTTTGCCGTAGGCCGCTCCGGCAAAAGTATCGGGAACGCCGGCAAGATAAAGGTCTTCACCGACAGCCGTGCCGTCGTTTTCCAAAAACATAAAGCCCAGATTAGCCAATTCGCGGACAGTTTCGTCATAACCGGCGTAAAACTCATGGTTTCCGGTCACGAAATATATCCCTTTCGACGCTTTTAAACCTTTCAGCAGCGCCGTAATTTTCGAAACTCTGCGGACATCATCGTCAATGATATCGCCGGCCAGAAGAACAACGTCGGGATTCCGGGCATTGGCAAGGCTGACAATCCGTTCTATTTTCTGCGGATTAATCACGCGATGGATATGCAGGTCGCTCAAAACAACAACCGTATATTCGCGAGCCAACCTTTCGGAAGGAATATGAACATTCTTTACCACGGGTACTTTGACGCCGGCATACAGCGCCCCTGCCGCAAACAGCAGGGACAAAACCAAATTTCCCCAATTCAGCCATCGGCAGCAGAAGGAAAATTTCGGCAGCAGCGGCGTAAAGCTTAACAGCCAAAACAAAGCGTCGGCAATCAGCGTTACCGTGAAGAGGATTATACAACCAATAAAAATAAAATACAAACCGTAACGGTAAAACGGATAAAAAGAACCGAAAACGTTTTCCAGACGGTAAGAGACCAGCAGCGGAACGCAGCCGGCAACCAAAAACGGCACAAACAGCAGCAGGCGCGGCAAAAGGCCGATGTTCAGGCACAGGGTATAGCGGAAATAAAGGCAGGTTGTGACCAGACAGCCCAAAAAAGACGTCGTTACAGCGCAGGTAACCATTAAAACTCTCCCGAAAGGTTAAAACGAATCTGTATCGTTTTGAGCGTAACATTTAGAGGTTACTCTAAGTCAAGCGTTTTTATTTGCATTGAAAAAAATTTTTTCGGCATTAAAATATTGTCGTTTGGGAGAAACGAAATGACGGAAGACATTCTGGACAGACTGGCAAAATCAAAATTCCGCAGTTCTTTCCGGCTCAGCAAGAAATACCGCGATTACGCGGCGGAAAAAGGAGCGGAAACCATCCGCCGCCATGCCGAAGACTTTATCGCGGCACGGCTGGCACCCGCGGTTATCGCAAACGACGGGCACCAAACGCCGATGAAAAACCATCCGGTGTTTATTGCCCAGCATGCCACGGCGACCTGCTGCCGCGGCTGCTTTGAAATGGCACGGCATTCCGCCGGGAACAGAGCTGACCCCGGAACAGCAGAAATACGCCGTTGACCTGATTATGCGCTGGATTGAAAGACAGACAACCGTTTAAGGCATTATTATATCGGCCGTCGCGCAGCCGATGACTTTCCGCAAACCGGCCAGCGAGGTTTCGACCTGATAACCGACTTTTCCGGCGCTGTAGATAATCGTTGCATAATTTTCGGCGCTATTGTGAACGACGGTCGGAAACTGTTTTTTCATGCCTATCGGCGAACAGCCGCCGTGAACATAACCGGTTAAGGGCAGCAAATCCTTTTGTTTGAGCATTTCGACATCTTTTTCGCCGACGGCGGCCGCAGCCTTTTTCAGATTCAGTTCGGCCGCAACCGGTATCATGAAAACATAATACCGGCGCGACCTGCTTACCGTAACCAGCGTTTTAAACACACGGTCGGCATCTTCTCCCAAGGCCGCCGCGACTTCAATTCCGCTGACCGCGCCGGTGCCTTCGTAACAGTAATGGTTATAGGCTATTTTCTGCCGCTCCAGAATGCGCATGACGTTGGTTTTAACTTCGCTCATGGCTTAAAGTCCGTTGACGACGCTGATTGTCAGGTTCGGATTGACGGCATTGTCCGTTCCGAAATGGGAAAAAACGATGTCCCGGGCTTTGTCAACTTTCAGAACGGATTTGAACGGCGTACCGTAACCATAGAAGTTTTCAAAAGAATAATGATAATATGATGTCGGCGTATCGTTCAAAAGCAGAAAAGCCTTCGGTCCGAACGGCAGGCGGCTGACGGTTATGACACCGCCTTCGGCCTCCGAGACAAGCACGACTTCAACCGCGGGGAAAAGCTCCCTGACCTGCGCCGGAGACAATTCAACCTGTTCAAATTTTCCGTCGCGGTAAACCACTTCGAAAAATTTCAATTCGTGCTCGCTGTAACCGATGAGCCGCCCGGCATAAAGAAACTCGTAAGTTGAAGAAAGGTAAAGGGTTTGAACATCGGAAACATATTCGGAATAGCTGCCCGAACCCGGAGAAACATGTTTGGTAAAGACAATGCGGTCTTCGGCCATGCCGCCGTTGTTCCAAACGCCGGCCGACGGCGAATAAACGACCTGATAATTTTCCCGGACGGCATCTTCCGTTACCGCCGCCGGAAATTCACAGGCGGAATTGCAGGCTGCCAACAGGCAGACCAGACACAGAACAGCCAGATTTCATACCTATTCCCTTCTTTTTGTTTCAGAACGGAAAAAGTTTAGAGCCAAATTACCATTTTGACAACCCGCTTAACGCATTTTGTTGTCTTTTTCCATGCGGATAAAACGGCATTGTCCGTTCAAATCCTCGTCCGTGCCAAAATTCAAAGTGCCCCGGGTCATGAGATTAATGACCTTCGGACTGTTGTCATATTCGGTATGGGCAGCCACCGGATCGACGACGCCAAAACCGAAAGCCGAAATTTCCGGCGCAACGTTTACCGATACATTGGTTACCCGGGGACAAATGCGGGAATCGAGGTATTTGTCGGCAAAAGTCTGCGGTATGGCATAGCTCAGGATATCGTTGGGATCGGAAAAAGCGACGATGTTTACGCCCTTGAACAGCCTGCTGCCGTAACGGCTGCCGTCTTTGAAGCAATAAGCGTCCGTCTGATTATGGACTTTCGGCAGCGGGTGGCCTATCTGCAAAATCGGCAGCTGATTGGCCAGCATAAAAACGGTTATCTCCTTCTGCTGCAGCTTTCTGACGGCAGCAAGGCGCCCGGCGCGGTTTTCGACAGAGGCAACATCATCGGCTTCGGCAGTCAGCGTATCCATCAAAATTTTGCTGCCCAGAGAATGTGTAACAAACATCAGGTTCTGCCCGGCAAGACCGGCAATCCGTTCCTCCGGCGTCAGGGCACAAACGGCTTTCCGGCCGTCGGGAACATCATTCCAGCCGGTTTTGAGCATCCAGCAGAGCGACTGCTCGCCTGATTTCAGAATCAAATCGCTGCGGTCAACTTCATAAACCAGCGGATCCGGCAACGTGTTATCCAGAAAAACTTTCATCGTATTGTTGAACGGCACCCGGAACTTTGAATAGCGTTCTTCGGTATCAAAGGCGATAATTTCCTTGTCCGGCGCCGTTATCATTGACCAGGTCAGTTCGTAAAACAACATCCGTTTGCCGCTTGCCTTGTTTTGCCAATAGGTAACACGCAAATTGCCGATTTCGGTTTCGCCGTCGGCAGGATCAAGCAAAGTGACGTTTTTGGGCAGACGGCTCACAACATTGAAGCCGATATTGTCGGCAAGGTTTTCCTGAAGACGCATGGAATAGCCGGGATGATGCGTGCCGACACCGTGAATCATCAAAAGTTTAAGACCTGCCCGCCGTCCAGCGCCGAATCAACTCCGCCGTATTCAAAACCTTCGACTTCGCAACGGTTGAGTCTGACTTTGCCGGTGTCCACGATGTCTTTGACAAGACTGCGTTCCAGCGAAGCGCAGCCGGCGACCAACAGCCAGGACAAAATGATGATGATTTTTTTCACGGCCTTTTCCATAAACAAAAGATTACAAAACTTTCGGTCTATATAATCGCCGTCCGAAAAAAATAAAGCGGAACCCAGAAATTTTTATTGAAAAGCGGCCGGAGAATATTATATCAGCCTCAGACAAGGGACACAAAATGGTTTTAAAAAAATATGACATGGGACTTATCAGCGTAACCGCCATGGGAATCGGTTCGGTCGTCGGCGCGGGTATTTTCGCCCTGCTCGGCGAGGTTATTCTGCAGGCGGGCAACCTGAGCTACTACGCCTTTATTATTGCCGGCATCGCGGCAATGTTTTCCGGTTATTCCTACGCGAAACTTTCCGGAAAATATCCGGGATTCCGGCGGTCTGACCGACTATTTTAAAATTGCGTTCAAATCAAGGGCGGTTTCGGGAACATTCACGCTGATTTACTACATTACCTCGTTTGTTTCAATTTCAATGCTGGCGAAGTCTTTCGGCATTTATGCCTGCAAGTTTCTGCACGACGCGGCCATGGAACCGATCTGCGTCAACTATTTTGCCTCGGGCATAATCATTGCGCTGGCTATTCTGAATATGATGGGGGCAGACAAAGTCGGCAACGCCGAGACCCTGATGGTCGCCTTTAAGTTTTTTGTTCTGCTGTCGCTGATTGCCGGCGCGTTTATTGAACTTGACGTCCGCTCCGACAAGGTTGACTTCATGCCTACGCCTACCGCTTTTCTGGGCAGTACCGGCATCACTTTTTTCGCTTATGCCGGTTACGGCATCATTACCAACGCCGCAGCCGACGTAAAAAATCCGAAATTTACGATTGCGGCGGCCATTTATCTGACGATCATAATCGTCGCCCTGCTCTATACCAGTCTGGCGTATATTATTCTCAAATACATTCCCGAAGCCGATCTGACCGCCAACGCCGACACGGCCATAACCATTGCGGCCGAAAAACTGTTCGGCAAGTGGGGATACGGCATTATGTTCGCCGCGGCGATTATCGCCTTCATTTCCGGCATCAGCGCAACATATTTCAGCGTTTTCCGCATTTCCTACGCTTTGGCCGAACAGAAAATCATGCCGAAAATCTACCACAAAAGATTCTGGGAGCACGGCACTTACGGCAACGCTTTGTCCGTCGCTGTTCTGACGCTGGCAACCATATATTTTGATTTCAATTCGATTGTCAATCTGGCGAGCGGAGCCTATCTGGTCAGTTATCTGGCGGTATTTGCCGCCAGCTGGGTGCTGCGCAGGGAAACGGGCGCGTCGCCGGTTCTGATTCTGCTCGGTTCGGCATTGATGGTTTTCATTTTGGTTATGTTCCTGGCCAACATTTACTGACCGAGCTGTTCCAGCCGTTCGGAAAGTTCAAGCCATTCTTCCTCATATTCGCCCAACGCAGCGGAAATCCACGCCAGTTCCTTCTGACTGCGGATAATTTCCTCAGAAGTCAGCGGTGTCTGAAAAGCCGCCTCAATCGCTGCCCTGTCGGCATTGAGCTTTTCCATCTCCCGCTCTACGCGGCGCAAACACGCGCCGACGTTTTTCCTTTCCTCGCGAACATTTACCTTCGGCGCTTCAGATTTTGGTTTAACTTTTTTCTCCGGTTCGGTTTTGGCAAGCAGCAGGTTTCTGTAATCGGCCAAATCGCCGTCATAGGGTCTGCAACAGCCGTCTTTTACCAGCCACAGGTTATCGGCTATCAGTTCAATCAGATGAATGTCATGGGTAATGAGAATTACCGAACCGTTATACTCGTTGAGCGCATTTATCAGCGCTTCGCGGCCGTCAATGTCCAGATGATTGGTCGGTTCATCGAGAATGAGCAGCTGCGGCGCGTTATACGTCATGGCGGCAAAGAGCAGCCGGGCCTTTTCTCCGCCGGAAAGAAGCGCAATCCGCGTCAGGGCCTTTTCCTGTCCCAATCCGAAACGGGCAAGGTGCGCGCGAATCTTCGGCTCGGGCAAATCGGGCAGCAGGCGCGCCATAAAAGCGCTGGCGGTTTCTTCCAGAGGCAGTTCTTCGGCCTGGTGCTGGGCAAAATAACCGACTTTGAGCTTAGCGGAACGAATATCGCGCCCTTCCATCAGCGGCAGGCGGCCGGCAACCAGTTTGGCCAAAGTCGACTTGCCGTTTCCGTTGGCGCCGAGCAGTGCAATACGGTCATTGTCGACGACCTGAAAATTGAGCTTTTTCAGCACCGGACGACCGTCATAACCGACGGTGCCGTTTTCTATGGTAAGCAGCGGCGGCGGCAGCTCTTCGGCCTCGGGAAAACTGAACCGTGCGGAAGCGGCGTCTTCCATCAGCGTTACGCTTTGCATCTTTTCCAGCATTTTAAGGCGGCTCTGCGCCTGTTTGGCTTTGCTTGCCTTATAGCGGAAACGGTCGACAAAAGACTGCAGGCGGCGGCGCTTCTGCTCCTGCTTTTCCGCCTGTTTTTGCAGCTGTTCCTTCCGCAGGGAACGGGTATTTTGAAAAGTATCGTAATTGCCGGAATAAGTGACCAGTTTCAGATTGTCAAAATGAACGATATAATCGCAGAGCGCATTGAGAATATTCCGGTCATGGCTGATGACGACCAAAGTACCGCGATATTTCTGCAAATGGTTTTCCAGCCACATTCCGGCTTCCAAATCGAGGTGATTGGTCGGTTCGTCGAGCAACAGGACTTCGGACGGCTGAAACAGGGCCGCAGCCAAAGCCAGACGCATGCGCCAACCGCCGGAGAACTCCCTTATCGGGCGCGACAAATCTTCGTCTTTGAAGCCGAGGCCGTGCAATATTCCGGCTGCCCGCGCCGGCGCCGCAGCCGCTTCAATCATGTTCAGGCGCTCGTGAATTTCGGCAAGTTCATCGCCGGACGCGGTCTCCAGCCGTTGCAGAAGTTCGGTGCGCTCACGGTCAGTCGAAAGCAGAAAATCCAATATCGGGACGTCAATATCCCGCATTTCCTGCTCAACAAAAACCACCCGGTAACTGTTGGGGAAAAAGACCGAACCGGTTTCGGTTTCCAGTTCGCCTTTCAGCACGCGGAACAGCGTTGATTTTCCGCAGCCGTTGGCACCGACCAGACCGACTTTCTGGCCGTCGGAAATATGCGCGGAAGCATGTTCCAAAAGCACTTTGGAACCAATGCGCACGGTTATGTCGTTTATCTCTATCATTCTTCAGGTTTGATAACACAGAGATCGGCGCCGCGCAACACAAAATTATCTGTATCTTCGGAAATTTGCCAAGGCAAATATCAGCCGTTTCAGAAGACTAATGACCGCCGCCGACAAGCAACGACGACGGCAGCCGGTGCCGGCGGGCATAAAAAAGATAAAACAGCGCAGAAAAAACCACCGGTATCAATGTAAACAGGTACATGTTCCGATAACCCCAGCGGTCGGCGATAAGCCCGAGGACAATAACGCCGATGCCCATGCCCAAATCAAGACCGGTAAACAACGTGGCGTTGGCGGCGCCCAGACGGTAATGAGGAACATCGCGCACGGCCATGGTCTGAATGGTCGTCTGCAAAGCGCCGAAGCCGATGCCGTAAATGACGGCAACCAACAGAAACTCCCGCAGGACCGAAGCTGCCGACAAAATGACAATTGCGACAAACAACAGCATAGCCGGGGATTATGGCAACGTCAAAGCCAAACCTGTCAACGGCTTTGCCGACCAGCGGACGGGTAATCAGAATGACAACCGCATAAACGGAAAAAAAGACGCCGATGCTTTTTATCCCCTGCGAATAGGCATATAAAGGCAGAAAACTGATAATTGACCCGAAAGTGAAAGTCAGGCAGAACATCAGCACGGCAGTCGGAATAACCGACTTTTCGTAAATTTCAACCTTCAGACGCTTGGACAGCCGCGCATTTTTGCGATGACTGCATTTGATGAAAAAACCGATGCCAAAACTTACCAGGGCAATGGCTGCGGCAATAAGAAACACGCTGCGCAGGCCGCAAAGGCCGCCGAGATAAATGCCCAGAGCCGGCGCAAAGGCCATTGACAACCCGTTGGCCAGGCTGAACCAGCCCATTCCCTCGGCAAAACGCGACTTGGGTATGATTTCGGCGGCAATAGTGGCCGTCGAGGTACCGGCAAGCCCCCAGCCCAGGCCATGGCCGAGGCGAACCAGAATAATCAGCGCAATGCTGCCGACCATGCCGTAGAGATAAACCATAACGGTAAAAACGCCAAGACCGCAAAGCAGCACTTTCTTTTTGCCGATCCGGTCAAGCAGAATGCCGGCCGTCGGCCGGGCAATCAGGGTTGCGGCCGTAAAAATACCCATGACAAGGCCGATAACGGCATCAGACCCGCCGAGACTTTTGACATAAAGCGGCAGGGTCGGAAAAATCATCTGAAAGCTCAGAAAGACAAACAGATTCACAAAACTGACGGCAATAAAATTACCCGTCCATATCGGTTCGCGTCGCGACGGCATCGGTTCTCTCCCAAAGGCAGCAAATTAACAAGGAACCGCAGAGGAAAAAGCCTCCAGACAAACGGTATCGACGGCCGTCCCCATATTCTGCGGCGAATAAACCCGGTGCGAATAGATCGTAAATAAGATAGCCATTACAATAACGAATCCAAGAAGTCCGAGTTTAAAATGTTCAATCAGAATCAGCAACGTCCTAAACATTTATCCCAACACTTTCAGTTTTTATATTCCGGTCTGACATTTACAGTATAGTTGTACGGAAAATGCCGACAAGCATATAATTGATTTAGGCACAAAAAACCGCCTTTGCAATATTTGGCACGCATTTTGCATATAAACATATAAGTTTAATGTGATTTTTGCGGAGTTTTTGCGTTATGAATGCAAAGAAGTTTAAGAAAACAGCCACTTTCACACTGGTTATGCTTGTCAGCCTGCTGTTAAGCCTGCCGGTATTTTCGGCATCGCGCATAAAAGATATTGCCGATTTCGAGGGCGTCAGAGACAACCAACTGGTCGGTTATGGCATGGTTGTGGGCTTAAACGGCACCGGAGACAACATCAAATCAATCAATTTTGCCAAGGAAAGCCTGGTTTCGCTTCTGGACAGCGTCGGCATCAACTCGCGCGACGGTCAGCTGAAGTCAAAGAACATTGCCGCGGTCATGGTTACGGCCAATCTGCCGGCTTTTGCCAGACAGGGCAGCCGAATTGACGTTATGGTTTCGGCGCTCGGCGACGCCAAAAACCTGCAGGGCGGCACGCTGATTGCCACGCCGCTGGTCGGTGCCAACGGCGAAGTATATGCCGTGGCGCAGGGGCAGGTTGCCGTCGGCGGCGTTTCGGCCCGCGGCGCAACAGCTTCGGTTACCAAAGGGGTTCCGACTTCCGGACGCATTGCCAACGGCGCGATTATTGAAAATGAAATTCCATTTTTCGCTGGAGAGCCTGGATACTATCCGCATTGCCCTGCGCAACCCCGACTTTACGACGGCACGGCGGGTTTCGGACGCTATTAACGCCTTTTTGGGAGAGCAGACGGCCAAAGCGACCGACCCGGCAACCATTCAGCTGGACGTCCCGGATCAGTACAGGGACAAAATCGTCGACCTGATGACTAAAATCGAACAACTGCAGGTGCAACCCGACCAGACGCAAAAAAGTTGTCATTGACGAAAGCTCCGGCATCGTGGTTATCGGCAAAGACGTCAAAATCAACCGTCTGGCCATTGCCCAGGGCAACCTGACCATCAAGATTACGGACATGCCGATTGTATCGCAGCCGCTGCCGTTTTCCGACGGCACGACGGTTACGGGCGTCACTTCGGCGATTGACATTAACGAAAGCGTCGAAACCAAACTCAGCGTTCTGGATACCGGCGTCAACCTGCAGGAACTGGTAGACGGCCTGAACGCTCTCGGCGTCAGCCCGCGCGACCTTATCAGCATTTTGCAGGCCATTAAGGCCAGCGGCGCCCTGCAGGCAGATATTGAGGTAATTTAAGATGATGAGCCCGGCATTACATACCGATTACAGCGGACTGGCCATTGAGCGCCAGAAAAGCCTGATGGCAAGCGCCCAAAAGGGCGGTACCGAAGAAATCAGACAGACGGCCGAGGACTTTGAGGCCTTTTTCCTGAGCCGCATGGTCGAAACCATGTTTGAGGGAATTTCGACCGACGGAATGTTCGGCGGCGGCAACGGCGAAAAAGTCTTCCGTTCGCTGCTGATAAACGAATACGGCAAGGCAATGGCCAAGTCCGGCACCGTCGGGGTCGCCGACTATGTAATGAAGTCCATTCTGGAAATGCAGGAAGTTCAGTCTCAGGGCTTTATCGACGGAACAAAAAACAAAGAGGTGTAAGATGGAAAACCTGTCGCAGAAAGAAGAAATCAAAGCCAAAGCCGCGGATTATCTGGACATTGTCCGCAGTTTCTCCGAGCTGCTCAGAGAAGAAAACGACGCTCTGGAGAAGTTCGAGACGGACAAAGTCGCCGCATTATACGAGCAAAAAGTCAAACTGGTTACGGCCTATCGTTCCTTTGTGGCCTTTTTTATCAAAAATCAGGAAGGACTGAAACTGCTGGATCAGGAAGACAAGCTGACCCTGCGCGAAGAAGCGCTGAAGCTTGACGAACTTCAGCATGAAAACAGCAAGCTTCTGCAAACCAGAATGAAAGTCAGCCAGACGATTATGGATTCCATTGTCAATCTGGCCAAAAACCGTACCAAGGCATGCTCAACTTCGTACGGAAGCCAGGGCAAGTATTCGCCGCTGGACAACAGTAAAAACGCAATAGCGATAAACAGAACTTTATAGGAGTTTTTACCATGGCATTATTATCAGGATTGCAAACTTCCCTTACCGGAATGAAAGTGGCGCAGCAGCAGCTGGACATCATCGGCCGCAATGTCGCCAACGTGGATACGGAAGGCTATACCCGCAAGACGGCGGCGCAGAAGAACGTGGTTCTGGCCGGACAAAACGCCGGCGTCGCCCTCGGCAATATTACCCGTACCGTCAACGAAGGCCTGCTGCGGAGTTTTCTGGCGGCAAACAATGCCTATGGTACGGCCAACGGCAAAAGCCAGTATCTGAGCAAGACGGAAACCCTGCTCGGCACGCCGGAAGGCGATGATTCCATTTCGGCCAGCGTTGCAGACCTTCAGGCGGCTTTCAACACCTTTTCAACCGACGTCACTTCCGCGACCGGGCGTTATAATCTGTTAAATGCGGCGAACACGGTCACTTCACGCCTGAACTACCTTTCGGAAGAAATACAGAAACTCCGCGGCGATGCTGACATGAGCATCAAGGAAGACGTTGACCAAATCAACAACCTGCTGGACGAACTGAAAACCCTGAACGACAAAATCGTCAAATATCAGGTCTTGGGCTATGACGGCGTTGCCGATTTGGAAGACCAGCGAGACTCTGCCCTGCGCGACCTCAGCGGCTTGATTGACATCAATTATTTCAAACGCGAAAACGGCGAAATGGTCATCCAGACTAAAAACGGCGTAACGTTGCTTGACCGCGATGTTCACAAGCTGAGCCACAACTCGGTTGCCCAGGCCAGCGCGACAACTTCCTATGCCGGCGGCGGCATTTCCGGAATTTATGTTGACGGCGTCGACATTACCAACCAGATTGCCGGCGGCGAAATTCAGGGGCTCATCGAAATCCGCGACGTTACCCTGCCCTCGCTGCAATCGCAGCTGGACGAGCTTGCCGGCGTTCTGAAAACGCAGATTAACGCCATTCACAACCAGGGTACGGCTTACCCGAACACGCCGTCGTCGCTGACCGGCACCCGCAGCTTTATTGACCCTAATGCGCAGCATATCAGTATTGAAAACGGCGACGTCCGTTTCATCATCTTTGACTCGGAAGGCAATCAGGTTGCCACAACCAACCTCAACGGCGGTCTCGGCTTTACCGAAGGCACCGTTGCCGAGATGACCCAGCGCATCAACGACTGGCTGCAATCACCCGACGGCGCCAATCTGCCGCAGGCTTCCGCGGGCTTTGACGACGACGGACATCTGGTTATCGACACCGGCGACAGCGAATACAGCATTGCCATTATGGACGAGGCCAGTTCGACCGTCGGCAGCGAACAGAGCAGCGTCAGCATCAAGTTCGACGCCAACGGCGACGGCACTTATGACCGCACCGCCGAAGGTTTCTCAAGCTTCTTCGGACTGAACGACTTTTTCGTCAGCAACACCAACGAAGCCATTTATGACTCAAAAGTTGTCAGCAAAGGCATGAACCTGGGACTGAAAAACGTCGTTACCCTTAACTTCTCGGATACGTCGCACGGTCTGAACTACGGTTCCATCAACATTTATCCGAACGACAGCCTGCAGACCATTGTTGACAAAATCAACAGCGATCCGGTCTTGAACGAAAACATTCAGGCCTCGCTGGTTCCGAACGGCAACGGCTATGTTCTGCGAATTGTCAACGCGTCCGGAGAGCAGATGGAAATCAGCGAAAGCGTAGCTCCCGGCGGCCAGGGCGGCGTTATTGAAAAACTCGGTCTGGCGCCTTCGAATGCCGGCGTATCGTCGTCCATCAGCGTCCGCGAAGAGCTGCAGACGACCCCGGCCCTGATTGCCAACGGTTCGCCGCAGTATGACGTTGCCAGCAGCGAATACAAGCTCAACCAGGCATCGAACACCATTGCCAATGAAATGGTCAAGGTCTTTACGGAATCGCAGTCGTTCGGACAATCGGGCACTTTGTCGTCAATGTCAACCACCCTGTCCAACTACGCATCGACCTTCGTCGGCAACATCGCGTCGGAAACCAACGAAGCATCCAAAACGCTGGCATATCAGCAGGAGCTGACAAATTCGATTTCAACCAAAGAGGCGCAAATAAGCGGCGTTGACATGGACGAAGAACTCAGCCAGCTGATTGTCTTTCAGCAGAGCTACGCGGCCTGCGCTCAAATGTTTACGGCGTCCAAAGAAATTCTGGACATGCTGCTGAATATGGTTAACTAGGAGGTATTGCCATGGTAAGAGTTCCAACTTATTCAACTTACATTAACATGATGAACGGCGCGCTTAAAAACAAGCAGCTGGTTGATCAGTACAGTTTTCAGTCGATTACGGGCCTGAAGTCGCAGACCTATTCCGGCTACGGCATGAGCGCTTACAGCATTGTCAGTCTGGAGGCGGCGCTGACCGTAAACAACAACTATATGGAAAACAACAGCATTCTTGAGGTAGAACTGAACACTATCAATACATCGCTGGAATCCATTCAGTCGACCATCAAGGACTTTAAAAGCATGCTGACTTCTTTCAGCGGTTCGGTCAGCGATACGTCGACCCAGAAAGACCCGGACAAGACCGGCGGCGAAATCACTTTTACCAGCGACAACAAGGCCGATTATCTGGGACGTTCGATTACGATTAACGGCACCACGTACACCTTTGCGGAAGACGCCATCGGCAACAATATCGACATCAGTGCCGCAACTTCCGCGCAGGACGTGATGGACGCGCTGGAAAACAAACTGCCCGCCAATGACAAATTCACGTTTAACGGCACGACTTTTTCCTACCCGCTGTACACGGTTGACAACACGTCTTCCATCCTGAACGCGAACGGCGTCAAAACCGGCACGCCGAAATCGGAAAGCAGCGCACTGACGGGAAACCTTACGCCTGACTATACCGGCGGCGAAATCAGTTTCTCAAGCAACGACATTAACGACTATCTGGGCAAGACCCTGACCGTTAACGGCACAACATATACCTTTGCGACCAACGGCGACGGCAATAACATCGACATCAGCGGCCTGACCAACGCCGAAGAAATCATGAACGCGCTGAAAGACAAGCTGCCGAGCAATCCCGAATTTAAGTTCGAGGGCACCAAATTTTCTTTCCCGCTGTACACCATTAACGGAAGTTCAACGGTTCTGAAAGCCAACGGCGTTACGACCGGCGAGCCGCATACGATGAGCAACGACCAATATCAGGAAATGAAACAGTTGCAGACAACCGCATTTTCGACACTGAAAATGCTGGTTGACAGCCTCAATACCTTTGTTAACGGAAAATATCTGTTCGGCGGCGGAAACACGACCCAGGCGCCGATTAACTTCCCGTTCAACTCGCTGGAAGACTTTCAGAACTATTATGACGGCATCAACATCAAATTTCCGGAAAGCGCCGCGGCTAACCTGACCAACATGTCGATGGACGGCAAAAGCGTCGGCAATCTGACTATTGCGTCAACCGGCGGCAATACGGCCACCCTGACGGCCGGAAACGCCGGCGGTTTTCTGAAAGAGGGCATTACCGCCAACGACCGCACGACCGGCGACCTGACCTTTAACCGCGAAAACGGAACAATCAAGGCTACCCAGCATGGCGCGTTTTCTTCCCTGAAAGCCGGTGACACCATCGTCATCGGCGGCGACGGCGCCGGGGCAAACGCCAAAGCCTATACCATCAAGTCCGTTTCTTCCGACGGCAAAACCATCACGGTTGACGAAGATACGCCAATTATGGAAAGCACAACGATTTCGCCCAACGACGACGTTACTTTCTCGACCTCTTTCCCGGTCGGCTCGGTCATCAACATGGAAGGCTTCGGCAGCAACACCGTGCCGCGGGTTCAGGTTACGGGCATCAGCGACGACGGCACGACGCTTTATGTAACCGCCGATCCCGGATATCTGCCGGCCGAAGGAAACCCGCAGGTTATTGACGCTTCGGGAAAATGGAGCATGGAAACCCAGTCTTACTATCAGGGCGGCACCCTGTCTTCCAGCAAAATGATTTCCGACAACCAGAGCCTGACTTTTGACATCAACGGGCAGGACGCGGTGTTTGAACAGATGTTCCGCGCCCTCGGTCAAATTGCCCAAGGTAATCTGGTCGACACGCGCAATCCGGCCGACGGCACGGACAGCCTGATTAACTCCGATCAGGCTATGGACCGGGTAATGGGCTCGCTGGATTTGATTCAGAACGCCCTGTTCAACTCTTCGGCCGATACGTCCACTTCCAATCCGGATTTATATTCAATTCTGGCCAAAACCAATTCAAACACGGTACTGTTAAACAACGTGACGGAAAACCAGACGTTGGTAAAAAACAATCTGGAAAACAACATTTCGTCACTGAAAAACGTCGACAAGACGGAGGCTGCAACCAAACTGCTGCTGGCGGTAGAAAACCTGCAGGCTTCCTATTCGGTCATGCAGACGACCATGAGCTTGTCGATTTTGGATTACCTCAAGTAGAACGCGGAGGTAATCGGGGCAGAGAAAAGGCCTTTCCAGAACGGGAAGGCCTTTTCCTTTAAGCGGGTGCCGGCTACCTCTCGCGCCGGATGGCCCTGATATTGCGGATATAGGCAATATCGGTTTCAAACTTTTCCAAATCGACCGGAAGCTTGCGACGCCAGTTCGGATGTTTGTCCCGGTCGACGCCCGGAAGGTTCTGCATTTTTTCAACATGAAAAATGTCTTCCGGCTGCGCCAGAAAAACTTTGGAAACCGAACGGGCGGCAAAACGGTGAACCGCCTCTTCTATTCCTTCGGGATAGGCTTCGCCGTAGATATAATCGCCTTTGCGAAGATTGTCTTCCGGCCAGACGCCGTTAATGTCCAAAACGTGAAGGAGCTTCCAGCGATCGACTTCGCGCTTTTGGTAGGCATGGGACTGTGTCTCATCATTGTCAATAATGTTCAAGCTGCGCATGAGAGCAATGTCATATCCGAACCACCACATCCGCAACGGCGCCATGTCGTGGGTACCGATTGAAGTAAACGCATATTCGGGATATTGCTGCGGACTGCGAAAATCGCCCCAGCCGGCGTCAAAACGCTCAGCCCAGAGGACGCCCAAAGAATAGACATTGCGGGCGCGCAGCGTGTCAATGAAACCGTCGGGCACGTTGCCGATGCTTTCGCCGACAATCATGCACTGGTTCAAATGGCTCTCCAGCGCGACGATATTGAGCATATCGCGGAAATTGAAATAAAGGTAAGTTCCGGCTGTGCCGCTGTCGGGAATTATGTACAGCCGCATCAATCCCATAACATGGTCAATGCGCAATGCACCGGCCGAACGCATATTGGCTCGCAGGATTTTGATAAAGGGCTGATAGCATTTTTCTTTGAGGACAAAAGGGTTAAAGGTGCCAAGACACCATTTTTGTCCGGCGGGAAAGAAAGCGTCCGGCGGCGCGCCGGCGCCGACGCCGGGAATAAACAGTTCCGGATCGCTCCAAACTTCGGTGCTTTCAGAATTGACGCCGACCGGCAGGTCACGGTAAAAGCCGAGACGCATGCCGCATTCTACCGCGGTCTGGTGCGCCAGATCAAACTGCCGCTCCGCTTCGAATTGCATAAACTTAAAGAACTCTATGCGTTCCTTGTGCGAAGTTATGTATTTTTGAATCGCTTCGGTGTTGAAATTCTGAAACTCTTTTTCCCATGCCCGCCAGCCGCCGCACCATCCCGACGCGCATTTTTCGTCATACAGGCATTGGAAAACGGCCATCTTGTCCAAGTCAACGCCCTTGCTTTCGCAGAAACGCTGATAATCCGTCCGGCGGTTCTGGTCCTTGCCGAACTTGAACCGTTTGTAAAATTCGCCCAGCAATTTTACCTTAAGGCGATAAACCTCGGTATACTTAATCAGCTCGCTGCCGCGGAGTTCCTTAATCAGCTCCAGATTATCCTCCCGGTCGGACGGCATAAATTCCGGCACATTTTCAATGTCGATATATATCGGGTTCATAAACAGGCGGCTCAGCGAACTGTAAGGGCTGGCGTCTTCCGGATAGGTATGATTCAGCACGTTGAGCGGATTGAGACCGATGACATTGGCGCCGCTGCGGGCGGCGATTTTGACCAGTTCGGACAGATCCGTAAAATCACCGACACCCCAATTGCGTTCGCTTTTCAGCGAATAGAGCTGTATATTGAAACCCCAGACCTTGCCGCCGGACAAAGCGGCATTTTCAAAACAGCGGCGGGGCGCCACGGCCAAAGTCGAAAAGAAAAGGTCTTCATCCATCTTAAAGGTCAGGCTGTAATAGCCGAAACTCAGCGCCGTATTGATGCGCAGCTCTATCCGGGCCAATTCCGTACCGTCCAGAACATAGCGCTCGCCGGTATCACTGACGCGAAAAGACAGCTGACCGAAAATGCCGGGGCCGGAATTCTCAGGCGCGGCGATAATGTCAAAGGCGGCACCGAGACGCGAAACGGGAACAACCGCGCTGAAACCGACATCACCTTCTTCCACGACATAAATCGTATCCAGCGTTCGCATCCAGCGACGGCGTTCTATTTCGGCCAGCGACGCATTGACATCGTCTGCCGTCCAGGCTTTAAATCCCAGACTGTCGGCAATAAAGCGGATAACGTCTTCGCTGACTTCATAATCTTTTTTAATCAGTCCGGCGTCGGAAAAGCGCACCGAAAGTCCTAACTTTTCCGCCAGAAGCCTGAGATTTTCCTCCATCTGATTTCCCCTTGTTTTCTATCGTTTAATTTCAAAAACCAGCACGCTCCAGCCGGGAACCCTGATTGTTTTGTCTGAGGCCGGCACACCGGTAAATTTGGAAGAACTGTCCAAAAGCAGATTCCAGGTCATCGTATTGTCAATATCGGGAAGCTTCCAGCTCAATTCGTTGAAGTCAGCATTAAAAATGCACATGACGTAGCGGCTGCCGCCGTAAACGCAATAAGACAAAGACTTGCGGTTTGCGTCATGCCAGTCCGCTTCGGCAAACTCGCAGCCTTTCCGTATACCAGGTAATATCCTTGACGCCGCTGCGGCTGACCGGACGCCCGGTAAAGAAATGACGGCGTTCGAAAATTCTGAGCTTCTTGCGCAACTGCACCAGTTTTTTGACAAAACGGGCAAAACTCCGGTTCTCGTCGGTAATCGCCTCCCAGGCAATCCAAGTCAGCACATTGTCCTGGCAATAAGGATTGTTGTTGCCGAACTGGGTATGCGCAAACTCGTCGCCGGCCAGCATCATCGGCGTCCCGAAAGACAACAGCAGCGTCGCCATCAACGCCCGGCCGCGGGCGTAGCGGTTGGAAGTGACGGTTTTGTTGTCGCTCTCGCCTTCGGCGCCGGAATTCCAGCTCCAGTTGCTGTCGCTGCCGTCACGGTTTTCTTCGCCGTTGGAGTTGTTGTGTTTGCCGTTATAACTTACCAAATCGCGCAGTGTAAAACCGTCATGCGCCGTGATAAAGTTGACGCTTGCCCAAATATCGCGATTGTTATAATTGAAGACATCGGACGACCCGGCTATGCGGCTGGCAAGTTCGGGCGTCTGGCCCAAATCGCCTTTCCAGAAACGGCGCACGACGTCGCGAAACTTATCATTCCATTCGGCCCAGCCTGGCGGAAACCCGCCGACCTGATAGCCACCGTAACCGACATCCCAGGGTTCGGCAATCAGCTTGCTCTGCTTCATCAGCGGATCCTGCAGCGTGGAATATAAAAAACCGCTCTGCTGGCTAAAGGCCAGATTATGACGACTGACCGTCGTTGCCAGATCAAAACGGAAACCGTCCACATGCATTTCCTTAACCCAATAACGCAGCGAATCCATAACCAACGTTAAGACATTCGGATGCTGAACGTTAAACGTCGCGCCGCAACCGGTCGTATCAAAATAATAACGCCGGTTTTCGGGATTGAGAATATAGTAGGATTCATTGTCGATGCCGCGATAACACAAAGTCGGACCGAGCTGGTTGCCCTCTCCGGTATGGTTGAACACGACGTCGAGAATAACCTCAATATTGTTCCTGTGGAGAGTTTTGACCATATCCTTAAATTCGCGGATGTCGTCACGGCTCAGGTAAGACTGCTCGGGAGCAAAGAAGGTAAAGCTTTCATATCCCCAGTAATTGTCAACAATATAGCCCTTTTTGTGCCGGTTGCCGAAGAAGGCGTGAATCGGCAGCAGTTCAACCGCGGTAATGCCCAGCCACTTAAGATAGTTGACAACCGACCGGTGCGACATGCCGGCAAAAGTGCCGCGTTTGGCGTCGGGAACTTTCGGATGCAGGCGGGTAAATCCGCGGGTATGGGTTTCGTAAATTACGGTATCTTCAAAAGGACGGCGCAGCGGTTCGTCGCCTTCCCAGTCGTAGGCATCGTCAACAACCACGGACTTCGGCACATAGGGTGCGCTGTCCAGTTCGGAGAAAGATAAATCCTTGTCCGGGCTGTCCCAGTCGTAGCCGAAAATGGCCTTATGCCAGATGAGCTTGCCGACCAGCTGCCGGCCATAGGGATCAATCAACAGCTTGTTCGGATTAAAACGCTTGCCCTCTTCCGGCTTGTAAGGGCCGTAAACGCGGTAGCCGTAGACCTGCCCCGGCTCCAGTCCCGGCACATAGATATGCCAGATGCTGTTGTCGTTTTCGGTTATGGCGTAGCGCTGCACTTCCTGCGCACCGCTTTTGTCAAACAGGCAGAGTTCAACCTTCGGCATGAGCGGAAAACAAGGCAAAGTTAACACCCTTGCCATCGTAAACCGAACCGAGCGGATAGGGTTTTCCGATTGTGGGTTTGCTGCCTGCCATTGTTTTCCTCCCTTATGTTAAAAATCAGCGTATCGGCTTAATTACGATGGTCGACAGAGGCGGAAGCGTTATCCGGACGGAATAAGGTTTCATATTCCACTCCTGTTCCTGCGCCTCCATAAAGCCTTCGTTTTTGACGCCGCTTCCCCAGTAGTTTACATCGTCGCTGTTAAAAATTTCCTGATATTTGCATTTTTCCAGAACACCGACACGGTAATCCCTGCGGACCACCGGCGTAAAGTTGCATATGACAATCAGATAATCGCCGGGCTGCGTTCCTTTGCGAACATAAGAGATGACGCTGTCGTCAGCGTTGGAATGTTCAATCCATTCAAAACCGCGGTAGTCGAAATCGACCTCATAAAGCGCCGGATTTCCCTTATACATCAGGTTAAGGTCGCGGACACAGTTCTGCATGCCCTTATACATCGGATATTGCAGCAGATGCCAGCGCAGGCTTTCTTCGGCGTTCCATTCCCAATCCTGTCCGAACTCGTTGCCCATAAACAGCAGTTTCTTGCCCGGATGGGTAAACATGAAGCCGTAATAGGCTCTCAGGTTTGCAAATTTCTGCCACTCGTCGCCCGGCATTTTGGCCAGCATAGAGCCTTTGCCATGAACCACCTCATCGTGTGAAATCGGCAGAATAAAGTTTTCGTTAAACGCATAGAGCAGACCGAAAGTCAGCATGCCGTGATGATATTTGCGGTGCACCGGATCCTTGCTGATATAGCGCAGCGTGTCATTCATCCAGCCCATGTTCCATTTGTAACCGAACCCCAGGCCGCCCATGGAAGTCGGACGCGAAACCATCGGCCAGGCCGTCGACTCTTCGGCACAGGTAAAGGCGCCTTTGTTGTGGCCGTAAACAAGCTCGTTCATCTTGCGCAGAAAAGATATGGCCTCAAGGTTTTCGTTGCCGCCGTAGATATTGGGAATCCACTCGCCGTTTTTGCGCGAATAGTCCAGATACAACATGGAAGCGACCGCGTCGACGCGGAGGCCGTCAATGTGATATTCCTTCAACCAGTAGAGCGCGCTGGCGCAGAGAAAATTGCAGACCTCGGTACGACCGTAGTTATAAATTTTGGTTCCCCAATCGGTGTGTTCGCCCTTGCGCGGATCGGCATGCTCGTACAAATGCGTGCCGTCAAACTCGACAAGGCCGTGACCGTCTTTGGGAAAATGCGCCGGCACCCAGTCCATGATAACGCCGATGCCGGCCTGATGGAATTTGTCAATCATATAGCGGAAATCGTCCGGATTGCCGAAACGGGAAGTCGGCGCGAACATGCCGGTAACCTGATACCCCCAGGAAGCGTCCAGCGGATGTTCGGACAGCGGCAGAAACTCGACATGCGTAAAGCCCATATTGCTGACATAGGGGACAAGATAGTCGGCAAACTCGCGGTAAGTCAAATACTCCTCGCCATGTTCGCCCTTGCGGCGCCAGGAACCGAGATGAACCTCGTAAACGGACATCGGACGGTCGAAACTGTTGGCCTGCTCGCGGTAGTTCATCCAGTTTTCGTCTTCCCAATGATAATTTTCGATATTGTAAACGACAGATGCCGTATTCGGTCTTTTTTCGGAATAAAAAGCAACCGGATCCGACTTAACCAGTATGTAGTCCTGCTGGGTTTTGATTTCGTATTTGTAAAGTTCGCCCTGCCCGATGCCGGGAATGAAAATATCCCAGACGCCGCAGGTCGGATGTTTGCGCATGACGTTGACGCGTCCGTCCCAGTTGTTGAAGCCGCCGACGACGGAAACACGCTTGGCATTCGGCGCCCAGACGGCAAAACTTACGCCGGCCACGCCGTCCATCGTCATCGGATGCGCACCGAGTTTTTTATACATGTCAAGATGGGTGCCTTCGGCAAAGAGATAGGCGTCGATGTCGCCGATATTCGACTGAAAACGATAGGCGTCTTCGGCCATATAGGTATTGCCCAAGTCGTTTTCGATTTTGAAACGATAGGCGAAATTTCCCCGACGCCGAGGTTAATCTGATAGAAGCCGCGATCATCAAGTTTGGTCATCATCCCCAGCGACGTGCCGTCGTTTTTCAGGACCTCAATTGAACGCGTATTGGGTTGATATGCGCGGATAAAGACCTCTTTGCTGCCCTTATCGCGATGAATTCCGAGTACGGCAAAAACATTGCCGTGGTCGCCGTTGATTACAGCCTGCATTTCTTCTTTAGATAACAGATATTCCATATAGCCCCCTATAGCCTTAGACATAATTAATTTTGATAATAGTTCAGCCCTTTAAAACCTAGATATAAATTCTTATAATATTAAATGCAAGCAAATTGAGAGGCTGTTATCTTTTATTTTGCAGAATCAATATTATCACTCGATTTGTTATTGACGTATAAAATTTTGAATGTATATTAGAACGTGTTGAGCAAACATTTTTTATTTTTATTTGGAGTTAGTTATGGTTAAAAATAATGAAAATGCAATCAAAGAAGCTGCCTACTATCTGTGGGAAAATGCCGGCCGCCCGATGGGTCAGGACGAGTATTTCTGGTCTTTGGCCGTAGCTCAGTTTTCTAACAACTGCAAGTCTTCTTCCTGCAAGTCTGCCACTTCCGGCAGCGCCAAGAAGGCCACTGCTTCTGCCAAGAAAACCAGCAGCAAAAGTTCTTCCTGCAAGAGCGCTTCTTCGACCAAAAAATCCGCAAAATAATTGCGTTTTTTTGAAGTTGAAAAAATGAAAAAACCTCTCCGAACAGAGAGGTTTTTTTGTGGGCGGAATCCGCTTGTCAGGCACCTTGTTTCCGCGCGGCAACGACATATCCCCAAACTTCGGAATTCCCCTCGTTGCGCAGCTTTTCCCTGCTGATTTTTTCTAACTCGAAACCGGTTTGCAAAAGCAGTTTTTCAATATATTCGCGGCGGTGCAGAAAACGTCCGGAAATGTGCAGAAACCAGTCGGAATCGTTTAAGGAATTTTCCGAAACGGTAAAGATAACGCGGCCGTTTTTTTTCAGTGCCCCGAACAAAGCGGAAAACAGGTTTTCAAGGTTACCGATGTAGGTAAAAACGTCGGCGGAAACCACCAGTCCGTAACGTGCTTTCACATTGTTCAGCCAGTCGGTAATCTCTCGGCAAATCAACTTGTTATAAACTTTTTTGGCCGCGGCTTCCCGCAACATTCCGGCCGACAGATCAACGCCTTCCAGACCACGGAAAGAAGCATATTTTTTCAGGAAAACCCCGCAAAGCCCGGTACCGCATCCGGCATCGAGAATTCTCATTTTCGGATGTTTTTTTTCGCCGTAAATATCCCTGAGGAATCCGAGAATCAAATCCGGCGCACGATACTCCAGACTATGCAGAACCTGCTCAAAATCGGGTGCGAAAACATCAAAAATATCGCGCACGTAACCAGGCGGCGCAACCGGTGCGGAACGCCCGTCGGACAAGGCTTTGCCCATATGCCGCACGACCGGATTTTCAGGGTATTTTTCCAGCCACTTTCGGGCATAACCGCCGCAGAGGGAATCCGCCTTTTCCAGCGAAGCTTCATAGAGAAGGTAGCCGAAATTTATGTGGTGCGCTTCGTCGCCGCCGCTTTTTTCCACAGCCTGCCAGCCGTTTTCGAGCGCTTCTTTCCAGAGCGATTTTTTCTGATAAGCCTGCGAAAGATAATTGTATATCCAGGGATCGGAAGAATCGATTTCCGCCGCTTTGGCAAAAGCGTCCAACGCCGCGTCAAAAACGCCGTTTTCCAGCGCCGCATTTCCCAGCAACGTCCAGGCTTGCACCGATCCGGAATCCAGAGCGGCAGCGCTTTCGGCATGTTTTGCGGCGGCGGCATAATCCCGCAATTCAAAATATGTATTGGCCAGGTTGATTTCGGCGACGTAATAGCCGGGTCGCAGTTCGGCGGCCTGCCGATAATATTGCAGCGCGGCGGCATAGTCTTTTCTGCGATAGAAAACATTGCCGAGATTTATCAGTGCCGGCAGACTTTCGGCATCAAGTTTCAAAGCCCGGCGCGAATATTTTTCCGCCGCTTTCAGATCGCCGGTTTCGTAACAGGCGATGGCCAGATTGGTCAGCGCCGGCAATGACTTTTTGTTGACCTTATGCGCCTTGAGATAATATCCGGCAGCGGCCTTTTTGTCGCCCAGCGCGTCAAAGCAGTTGCCGCTGCTGACGAGATAATCGTCGCGCCCGGGAAAATTCTGCGACAGTTCAAGCCATGCGGAAAGCGCCTGCGCGTATTCTCCGTTTTGGTAATGGTTTCTGGCTGTTTCTTCTAGACCGGACAATTGCGAATCCTTTATAATGCTTTTCGGTTATTGATATAATCAGCATTTTTTAGTAAAAAAACTATTGACGTTGCGAGATAAATAATATATTTATTTGGGCAATGACGGGGGTATGGCGGAACTGGTAGACGCGCTAGACTCAAAATCTTGTTCCCTCTGGGAGTGTCAGTTCAAGTCTGACTACCCCTACCAATAATGAAAAACCTTGATTTATTATCAAGGTTTTTTCTTTTTTTGATTTTTCATTTTGATTTCCGGCACAAAAATTAAATTTGTTCCTCTTGCTCCGCATTAACGACGGTTTTGGACATGGCGACAATAAATTCATAGAGGTGTTTTACGGCTTTGCGATTGGGAAGCTTATAATAGGCTTTAACCAGCTCAATCGTTTCCTGCCGCAACATCGGGTCGCTTGGCTCAGTTTCGGCCTCTTCCTTTAAAGGCGGACAACCGCCGGAAAGCTGAAACATACGCGGCGACTGCCCGGCCGTCTCTTCGTCCATATCCTCAAAAAAAAAGCTTATCGGCACGCCGAGAACTTTGCCCATATCCCACAGGCGGCTGGCACCGACGCGGTTCATGCCCTTTTCATATTTTTGAACCTGCTGAAAAGTAAGCCCCAATAAGGAGGCCAGTTTTTCCTGACTGTATCCCAGAAGCTGGCGGCGCAGGCGAATCCGATTGCCGACATGCGTGTCTATCGGGTTAGGCTCTCCGTCCGGGGTACGGCCGCGGCTTGAAACTTTTATTTTTCTGATTTTGGAAACCTCTGCCTGCAATCGTTCGGTTTTGTTCTGCTTCATGTAAAAACTCCTGTACTTTATAAAAACAATCTCCACCTTTTAGAAAGGTGGAGGAGTTTTCAGTACACAAAGTCTGTGCAGTCATTATTCGTCATGCATGCACGCTTATTTTTGACACTCCTCCGTTTAAAACATTGGATGTGTCAAATTTTTTGCCACCTAACAATTTGACGGTGTTAAGACTTTAGGCACTGAAATACCTCGTGGTCTTTATAATAATATGGTTGTTATAACGGCGGATAACCCGCACGCTGCAAGTATAAGCAGAAATTTGCCGATAATCAATTAAAAAAAATCCGCTTTTCCAAACAGAAAGCGGACAGATTGACAACATTGCGAACTACTCGACGGTTTCGATAAACTTCGAATAGCGCCCCCAGCTCTCTTCCGACTGTTTAAGGGCGACGTCGCTCATAATCTTGTTTTCGTAAAGTTCCGTAAAATAAGGCGTCGGTTCGACCGTCAAGATTGACGAGGCCTCGTCGTAAGACAGTTTCAGGCCGATGAGCGGCGCGGTAATTTCGTTATTGATTATCCGATTATAATATTCCGGCGCAATTTTAAACTTTGCCGCCGGCGGCGTCCCGGTTCCGGCTTCCCGGCTGCGCACATACAGCGACGCGGTTTCAAAGCGGATAAAATTTTCAATCAATATCGGAAAAAACTCATCTAAAACCGGATTTACTTCACTCATGACATCCTCTTGCAAAACTTATTCCGTTTTTGTTTTAGCCTGCTCCGGGCACAGAGTCAATACATCTATCGGAAAGCATTGCCGCGATTCAGATTGATTCCGCGTTCAGACTGGGAATAAACGAAAATTCGTTACTGTTCATTTTGCGCAAATCGTCATAAAGGTTTTCGTCATCGTTGGCGCGGCCGGTAACCTTAATGATTTCCAAGTCGGCAAGATAATTGTCATAGGCTCTCTGGTAACGCGGCTTGACAGCCTCTTCAAATTTGCGCGCCATGGCTTCGGCATCGGCGACACCCGCCTCGTGATAACGGCGGGAAACGTCTTCGGCACTTTCTTCCGCCGCTGCCGGCCGGCTGAAAGCCAGAGCGGCACATAACATACATAAGACTATCTTTCGGCTCATTTTCTTCCTCCGTATTGTTTACAGGTTAGTAAATAAATTTTAACAAAGGGATAATAAAATTGTTTCAGGTTAAACGTTTGGAACAACAAAATGAAAAAATCGGCAATATTGATTTGCGTCTGTTTTTTCGCGGCAAAAGCGTCCGCCTGGAGTTACGGCGAATTCGTGTCCTGCGACGCCATCAATCCCAAACCGAAAATTACGTTTCTGACCTCTTACGGCCAGCTGATACACGACCTCTCGACCCCGCAGAGGGAAATCGAACGCATGGCCGGCGGCGCCGAAAAAGGCTTTTTCGTCGTCGGACTGGCAACGCTCAAGCCCCAGTATCAGATTTGGATTAAGGATGTTTACGTTAAAACTTTAGATCAGAATCACGCCTGTCTGCTGCCCAGCGAAATTGAGATAAAGTTCGGCTACAACGACCCGCTGATTTATGTGTCAAAAGAGATTGACCGCAACAGCTGCAAATTTTCGCAGGTTATACGTCACGAACAGGTTCATCAGCGCATCAACATTCTGACCCTGGAATATTTTCTGCCGCTGATTGACGAGACTATTCGCAATGCCATAAGCGAAGTTCGCGCCATTAAGGTTTCCGGCACCGGCGACGCGGAAATCCGCGCCGGAATCGACCGGCTTTACGAATATTACACCGCCCGGCTGAAACCGATTATCGACGAATTTCACAAGGCCAGAGAAAACGAACAGCGCAAACTCGACAACATCGTCAATTATACGATGGAATCGGAATTATGCCGCGAATTTGACCGCGAAAGACCCGACAAAAGACTCTGAAATCCGAGAGAAAAAACCGCGGGAAATGCAAGCGGAAAAGCGGTTCATTAACATAGACTTTAGTTCTATAAACCTTTGAGTTTCAATTATTAACAATATATTAACGCAGGTTAATCGTTCATTATAAAGGAGATGTATAATGAAAGCTAATGTTGCCAACTACATCATTCAGGAAATGTCAAGCCGCTTTCCGATGCGCAGCGAAGACGTCGTCAACGCCGACCTGATTGATGCCGTGATTGACGACTGGTCGAATAACCGTTTCAGAGCCTATGGCAAAGACTTCAAATTTCACAGCGAAAGACTCTCCCCGGAAAAATATCTGATGTAGGAACGGCAAAATCCTTATGTACAAAGCATAAGAAAATTTTTATAATGGCTGCATCTTTTTTTTAACCGCGCAAGGAGAACATAATGACCGACACATTGGAATATAAAGGCGTTAAAATCCGGTATTTGGGACACAGCGGCTTTATCATTGCCAAAGGAGAATACAGCATCGTGCTGGACCCTTTTCTGACCGGAGCGCCGATGGCCGTCATGAAACCGTCCGACATCAAGGCTTCGGACATTCTTCTTACGCATGGGCATCAGGATCATCTCGGCGACGCCGTCGAAATTTCCAAGAACAATCAGGCCAAAATTACCGCGGTTATGGAACTGGCGGAATACTGCACCGAACAGGGGGCCGAGACAATCCGGGTACCCATCGGCGGCACCTGGCAGTATCCATGGGGGTCGGCGCAGTTCCGCTATGCCATGCACAGCGGTTTTCTGCCCGACGGAAGACCTTTCGGACAGGCGGCCAGCATTCTGTTGAATATCGGCGGCGTCAAAATTTATGACCTCGGCGACACCGCCTTGCAGCAGGATTTCAAGCTGGTGGGCGAAATATACAAACCCGACATCGCGTTTGTTCCCATCGGCGGACGCGCCAACATGAACATCAACGAAGCGCTGGTTGCGGCACGCTGGCTGGGTGCGGGCATTGTCGTACCGATTCATTATGACCTTTATACGGAAGGCAGCGTCGACCCGTTTGAATTTAAAAGCAAACTGGAAAGCACGACCAACATTCAGTGCATGGTCATGCGGCCTTAGGCGAATCCGTTCCGGTGCGGGTACCGGATATTTTTATGAAGCTTTTATTCTGTGTACTTATTTTTCGTTGCCTGAAGACATTTTTTACAGCCTGTACAAAAAACGTTTTGCGTTTAGACTGTATGCAGACTTCAGGAGACCGGACTGACGACACATATTATCAAACAGTTAGAAGGAAAAGACTCATGAATAAAGAAACTATTTCGGAACGTGCGGACTCATCGGAACAGGACATTGTCCTAATCAGCAAAATTTACGAAAGTTTTGAAGCTTTGGAAGAAACGCTCGGAAAACTGAAACTGGAAGAGCCTCTTTTTATAACCCACGTGGCAAAAAAATCTTTTGCCGACACTATCTTCAGTACGGTTCAGAAAAATAACGACAGAAAAAAACTAAAACGCCTCAAAAACTGACAACTCCAAAACAAAGCCCCACAACAGCGGGGCTTTGTTTATCAAGCGCCTTAGAGTTATGCGCGCTTCCAGGTCGTGCCGGACGGCGTATCTTCCAGAACAATGCCGGCGTCTTTCAATTCGCCGCGGATTTTATCGGCAAGCGCATAATCTTTGTTCTTTTTGGCGGCCAGACGTTCGGCGATTTTGCTCTCGATATCGCTTTCGCTCAGGCCGCCCTTTTCACCGGACGCGCCCTTAAACCAGACCTCCGGATCCTGATACAACAACCCCAGAACTTCCGCCGAAGCAATCAGTTCCGACTTGTATCTGACTTTGTCGGCTTCGGTTTCCGACTTATTCAGATTATTGACAATTTCATGCAGAACCGAGAGCGCCAGCGGCGTATTGACGTCATCGGCCAAAGCTTCCATCAGTCTGGCGTTCGGCGACGCTTTTTCAACCTTTACCGCCGCATTTTGGCGCAGGGCGTTGTAAACTTGTCTAACGCGGCCTTGGCCTGATTCAGCCCTTCAAAAGTGAAGTTGAACGGCTGGTGATAATGCGTGGTCAAAAACAGCAGGCGCAGTGCCTCGGCCGGATATTTGGAAATAATCTCGTCAACGTTATAAAAATTGCCAAGCGATTTTGACATCTTAACACCGTCGACCATCAGCATACCGGCATGCACCCAATATTTGGCAAAGCTTGATCCGGGGTGTGCGCAGCAGGACTGGGCGCATTCGTTTTCGTGGTGCGGAAAAATCAAATCGGAACCGCCGCCGTGAATGTCAAAAGAATCGCCCAACAGCTTGGAACTCATGGCCGAACATTCCAGATGCCAGCCCGGACGGCCGTAGCCCCAGGGGCTGTCCCAACCCGGCTGGTCCGCCTCGGACGGCTTCCACAAAATAAAATCGGCCGGATTTTTCTTATAATCGGCAACTTCAATGCGGGCACCGGCCAGCATTTCCTTCATCGAGCGGCCGGACAGAAAACCGTAGTCCGGCATGGAATCGACGCTGAACAAAACATGGCCTTCCGCCTCGTAGGCGTGACCGTTTTGCAGAAGCAGCTTAACCAGCTCGATCATTTCCTGAATATATTCGGTCGCGCGCGGGCGGTGGTTCGGATTTAACACGTTCAGTTTTTTCATGTCGTCCAGATACCACTGAAAGGTCTGTTCGGTAATTTCGCGGATAGACTTGCCGGTTTCCTTGTGTTTGTTCAGAATTTTGTCGTCAACGTCGGTAATGTTGGAAACGTAGGTCACATGGTCCTTGCCGTAAACCTGACACAGAAAACGATACAGCACGTCAAACACGACCGAAGTTTTGGCATTGCCGAGATGGGCGCGGTCATAAACGGTGGGACCGCAGACATACATACGCACGTTGTTCTCGTCAATCGGGACAAATTCCTGTTTGCGGCGCAGCAGCGTATTGTGCAGGCTGATTTTCATTTTCTCTCTCCTAATCTCTTATTCCGTTAAGGCGCTTATACGCCTTTTCCCTGCCGATAAACGGCAGCAGGCGTTTCAGCTCCGGCCCGTCGGGAAGCCCGGTCAGCGCCATCCGCAGCGGGTGAAACAAATCGCGTCCCTTTTTGCCGGTCTGTTTTTTGACAGCTTCTATCCATAAATTCCAGGTTTCACTGTTCCACGGTTCCGGCGGCAAAAGTCCGGCGGCCGCAACAGTCAGCTCATTGTCTTCAAGCACGGGCTCAATTTTTTCAAAACAGACGTCATGCCAGATTCTGACATCGTCGACCCGGGTCAGATTGCCGCGAACCGCATTCCAGAAAGTTTCGCCGACGGCGGTACGGTCTTTGACATTTTCATAAGGCAGGCCGTGAAGATAAACGGTATTGAAACGGCGAAGTTCAGCTTCGTCAAACTTCGGCTGCGAACGTCCCAAGCGTCCGAAATCCAGCGAAGCGGCCAGTTCTGCCAGCGAATAAAACGGGGTTATGCTTTCCGAGGTGCCGATTTTGGCCAGAAAAGAGCAAACGGCCAGCGCTTCGACGCCTTCTTCCCTCAACTCGCGAACGCCCAAAGACCCCAGACGTTTGGAGAGTTTTCCCTCTTTGCCGGTCAGCAGCGGCAAATGCGCGAACTGGGGAATTTTGCCGCCGAGAGCCTCAAACATCTCTATCTGAACCGCCGTATTGCTGACGTGGTCTTCGCCGCGGACAATGTGGGTTATGCCGAAATCGACGTCATCAATGACCGACGGCAGATGATACAAAAAGCTGCCGTCTTCGCGAATGACAATCGGGTCGCTTAATTTGCCGGCGTCATATCTTACTTCGCCGCGCACCATATCGTGCCAGCGGATTTCGCCGGCCGTCAGGCGAAAGCGGTAATGCGGACGGCATCCCCGCATACGGCGCACAACACATTCCTCGTCGCTCAAAGCCGAAGCGTCGCGGCTGTAAATCGGCGGCAGGCCTCTGGCAATAAGGCGCTTGCGCATCAGTTCCAATTCTTCCGGCGTTTCCCAGCATTCATAAATCCGTCCCTGCGCCTTCAGCTTTTCGACTATCTCATAATAGCGTTCCAGACGCGCCGACTGGCGGGCTTCTTCCGTCCAGTTCAGACCGAGCCAGAGCAGAGACTCCCGCAGAGAATCTTCATATTCCCTTTTGGAACGTTCCCTGTCGGTGTCGTCGATGCGGAGCATAAAGCAGCCGCCGAGCTTTTTGGCCAGAAGCCAGTTAAACAGCGCAGTGCGGGTATTGCCGATGTGCATATGGCCGGTCGGGCTGGGCGCAAATCTGACCTTGATGTTGTTCATTGTAAAAAAAATCCACTACGGTTTTGCAAAACTATAGCGGATAATATAAGCTTACGACAATAAATTCAACAGATTTTTAGAGGTTTTGTCCGCTCAGCGTCATTTGGTTCTGCTGTTCTGCGGAAGAAGTAATCAGCTCCAGATCCTCAAGAAACCATTCAATCTCGTCGTCATTGCGGCGCAGCATCTCGTAAAAACGGCCGCGATACGAGAGAATCAGGCTGCTTTCGGCCAGTTTCAGGTCAATGATTTTAAGTTTGCCGCCAACCTTATGAATGCGAAAGCCGACCAGAAACTTTTCCGCCGGCTGCCCGGGCTGCTGCCGGCCGTCAAGCGAAATGTCGGCGGTAACGTCGGCGTAGTCCCTGTCCAGTTTGACGCCGGTAATCTTAAAGTTTATTTTGAAATCGAAACTGAGCGGAAAGTTCTTATACAGGCTCAGGGAATAGCGCTTGAAAAGAGGAATGTACCGTTCGCGCTGTTCCGGCGTCATCTGCCGCCAGTATTTGCCGACGACGAATTTGCCGACATAGTCCAAATCGACGTCGTTCAAAAACATTTCGTCAAGTTTGGCATATTTGGTTTTGACGTCCGGTTCCGAAAAAGTATCGAGCAGCTGCCGCCCCTTTTGGTTCGCCCAGACCTCGGCCTCGGAAGCCGTTATCTTTCCGGCGGCGGCCGCCGGTTCTGAAAGCATGCAAAACAAAATATGATAAGTTGCAAAAAAATCTTACTTTTCATGAAAAATCCCTTATTATCACTTCATCTTGTAATAGTATAACATCATTTGGTTAATAAAATGAAACTTAAATTTGCGCTTTGTTGTCTTTTTTTGGTTTCGGCCGTTTCCGAAGCGGCGGCCGCCGACGCCGGGCTGCGCTATATTCAGACACGGGGCGTCGTGCGCTGCGGCACGGACCTTTCGGCCAAGACTTACGCCTATAAGGACGCGGACGGCTACTGGCGCGGCATTGACGCCGATCTGTGCCGGACGCTGGCGGCGGCCGTTCTCGGCGACAAAGAACGAATTGAAATGGTCAACGTTACGACCAACATGGTATCAAAATATCTGACGACCAACAAAATCGACGTTATGCTCGGCGGCGCCCCCTACTCTGCCGGCATGGAAATAAGCTCGCAGGCAACGCCGGTCGACGTCATCTACTACGACAAGCAGATGTTTCTGGCTCGCAACGCAGACAAAGCCGGCTCGATGGAAGACTACCGCGGGCAGAAAGTCTGTGTGGTCAACAATTCGGAAGACCAGTATAATCTGGAAGAATACAACGCCCGTTACAATCTTGACCTGAAGCCACTGCCCTTTGCCAGCTCGCAGCGCGCCAAAGAGGCGTTTCTGCTTAACCGCTGCACGCTGCTGACCGGGAACGCCCTGTATTTGACCAACACGCTGAAATCGGCCGGGATCAAAGACGAAAACACCATGGTTCTCCCGGAAGTCATTAGTGTCAAACCGGTTTATGCCTTTGCTTCCAAAAACAACAACGCCCTGCGGATTTCGGCCAAATGGATTCTGAACGCGCTCAAACTTGCCGAAGACATTGGCATCAATTCGTCAAGCATCGACATTTTCATCGGCGTGGAAGATACTTCGACCAAATCTGCTCGGCGTCAACGACGCGCTCTGGAACCGGTTTAAGGTTCGTGACCCGCAATGGGTACGAAAAGCGCTCAAAGAAATCGGCAACTACGGCGAAATTTATGAAAAGAACCTCGGCAGGGAATCCGAATTTAAGCTGGAAAGAGAGCAGAACCGGCTTCTGAAAGACGGCGGCCTGATTATTCCGCAGCCGTTTCTTTAAACCTTGAGCGAAGATAGGCTGCCGCCGCATCCAATGCGTCTTCGGTTACGCGATGGCGTCCGCCTTCAATGACGTAAGTCTGCACGTTGCAGCCGAGACGGCGCAGGTTACGTTCTGAAAAATCCAAAGCCTCAAACCGAACCAGATTGTCGTCATTACCGTGAATGAGCAGCATATCCTGCGCGCTGTTGGCATGCGCCAGCAAATAGCTGCTGGGCGCAAAAATGCCGCTGAAACTGATACAGCCGCCGATTTTTCTTTCGCGCATCAGCGAAATGTATATCGCCAGCATGGCGCCCTGAGAAAAGCCGCAAAGGTATAAATCACGATCTTCCAGCTGATATTCGTCCAGACAGCGGTCAATATAGGGATTGATATAGTCGAAAGCTTCACGGTATCCGGGCGACATCCGGTCATAATAGGCAACGCACTCTTCCAGCGTGGGGACGGTTTTGCGATCGTCGTTGGGATCAAAGCGGTGCATGGAATACCACTGGCGTTTGTTCGGATGAATCTCACAGGTAAACGGCGACTGCGGCACATGAACGGCAACGTCGTCCAGACGCTCGATCAGAGGCGCAATCGACTTGTCGGTCGCCTCGGAAGAATCGATGTATCCGTGCAAAAAAACGACCAGCCTTTTAGGGTATCCCTTAATATGGACAATTTCTTCGGTAATTAAATCCGGCACCGTGTTTGCTTTCCTTATTTATCCTCTTTCAAAAAGCTTTAACCAATAATTCTTAAAATAAGTTAAAGACAGATAAAAAAACCGGATTTTCGCACAGATACTATCGACAAAAAAATTGACTTTTCGTCAACCGAATGTTATGGGTAAAAAACTTATTTATGAAATTGTTTATTACGTTATCAAAATACTTATTATGTTATGGAAACAAAATTTGAAAAATTGGAAAAAGTTCTTTCGGAACTGAACATCAGCGACAAAGAACTGATAAACTGGGTTAACAACCGCAGTAAAAGTCCTGCCGGTTTGATACCGACGGCATTGCCTTTGGTGTATCGGCGCGGCAATGAATTGACGGTTGAAAACGGGTTGAATTTGAGCCGCAAACATGAACTCTGGGGCATTCAGCTTCTTTCCGGCGTGATGGTCGCCTTGACATGCGGTTCGGGAAACAATGTGTCAAAGACCACATGGGATGAAGTCAAAAAATTTTCCGAAAAGATGACTTTCAACGGCAAGCCGGGTGTTCTTCCGTTCCAAGATGTTTTGAAAAAACATTGGAGCAATAAGGAAGAAGCAAAATTTGCGGCAACGGTTGAAGTTTTGGAAGAGAACGAAATTGAAGCCGACGGTTACCGGGGATGCATTTGGTGCTCTGAGGTATCTAGTCCGCTCACTGCCTGTTGTTTCAGTTTGAACTCTGGCGGCAGTGGGTGGGACGGTAAGAACGGTACCGGCATCTATGACCGCGTAGCATTAGCTTTCAGCTGATATCCCAAAGAGAAACAGCGTTATCTTCTGATAACGCTGTTCTTGCATTAAGATCCCCGGAGAAATCCGGAGAGAAGACGGCTATTCTTTCGGATAGCGGTTTTTGATTTCCTGCCATTTTTCGATAACGTCTATCAGTTCATACGGCAACTCGCCGCCGTCCTGCAGAACCATATCGAAAGCCTTAAGCACGGCGTCAAGCTGATCGGCCAGAGGCAGTTCTTTTTCGTAAGCCTTGCGCCGTCTGTCACGATAGGTCATTTTGGGTCTGGGCATTTTTTTCTCCTTTATTTTAAAACTTTTCCGGCAGCGGCAAGTCCCGTATCAAGCAGATTTTTGCGGTACTTGAGATTAAAGCCGTCAGCCTTGGCATCCTGTTCGGCCAGAAAAGCCATATTGTCGTTTTCAATCTCGTCGAAAGCTTCGTCAATAAGCCGATTATTGGCAGCATCGGCCGAAGCCGACGAACTGATGCCCATGTTGGCCATCCGGGCATGCCGGGTTGCCAGCTGCTGTTCCAGAATATTTTTCTTGCGCTGCATATTGGCATATTGCAGAAGAAAAGAATTTCTGGCCTGTTTTTTGGCCGCCTTTTTCGAATCGAACATGTTTTTCACGTCAAACGCCATGCCCATCGGCCCCAACAGCGACGTGGCCGAAAGTCCGGATGCTCCGGCTTTCGAAGCAAGCAGCGCCGACGTTCCGGCGGCGCCGGCAAGTCCGGCCGAACCTGCGGTTCCCGCCGTTCCGGCCGCTCCTGCGGAACCGGCAGCCGCAGCCGCTGATAATCCTCCCATAACATTTCTCCTTTCTAAAAAAAATTAACCTTTGATTTTAACTTCAAGAACGACCGAGAGCAGTGTAAAAGCCAACGGCTCGTCTGATTTGACGCTCCAAAGCGGAGCATCCATTTCCCTTATCCACCCAAGGGCGCGCAGCTTTACGTCACCGCTGTAAGCGCTCGGCGGCGCATCAAGAATTTTGTCTTTGAACAGCCTTTTTAACGGAACCTGCAAATAACCGCCGCCCATGTCGATACAAAAACATCTGGTGTCAAGGATACGGAACAGACCGCTGATGACGCGAAGCGCCTGCGGCGAATAGGGCCTTGCGGCATCGGCAACATACGGCAGCGGTTCAATAACATGTTCATAGGGAAGACCGACCTCCAGCTCCGAGGCTTCTTCCAACAGTGTTATCCTGCCGTTAAAAACCGTATACTTGCCGACGCTGAAACCATCGGCAAGCACCGAAACCTCATATCCTTCCAAATTGTCCAGTCCCGACCACTCCTTTTTCGGCGTTTCGGAACTGAGCCTCACGGCGCAGTCGGCATAAAAGCCGTTGCTCATTTTTTCGATAAAATAAGCTTCGCCGCGTTTGACGCAAAAATAAATCTCGTTGCCGATGACGGCGACAGACTGGAAGCTTCCCGCCGTTTTCAACTTGCTCCAAGCCGTAACCTCCTCGGTACGATAGGTCGTCAGACAGGAAACCGTACCGTCCGCCAACACTATGTACAAAACGCATTCGTCCCGGCTGAAATCGTTGTCGACCGGACAGTTTACGATATCGCCGGACATCAGCGTCAAATCTTTGGACTGGTAAGCCTGTTCGGTATCGGTATACAAAAATTCGCGCAGCTGGTGTCCGCTCTGCGAAACAAAGACCGTCGCACCGTCTATCTGTTGCGGATAAATGCTGCAGGGCGCGTAGCTTCCCGTACTGGTCTGCCGGCTGAGCTGAATGCTGGTCGGCGTCAGCGGATTGCCGCTGACCATCCATTCGGCTCCGGTCGTGAAGACCAGCAGATGCCTTGCCGACACAACGGCCTTAATGACATTGACCTGATCCGACAATATGCCAAACTCAATTGCTTCATCATCCAGACCGGTGCCGATGTCAAAATTGAACAAATCTGCCGATTTTGAAAACCACAACCGGTTGGGCAGACTTTTGGAACCGCCGACAACCAGACGGTTTTGATGAAACGTAACCGAATTCGGCCAACCGCGCTGCGGCGAAAAAGCGGACTCTTCCCAGTCGACGGTCTCGCCGGTGGACGACAGCCCCTTGTTTACCACCGCCTTTACTTCCGAAGCGCTGACATATTCGCTGATTTTGATCTGTCCGCCCCTGACATTAATCAGGCTGCCGACAGACGCCGGAACAAAAACCTTTGAAGAGGACGTAACGGTTATAGTCCCGCCGGTGCCGCCCGGACTGATTTTGGCTTTGTGGTTGTAATAGTTGTAAAAGGGGCAGAAAACCCTGCCGTCCTTGGTATAATACTCCCACTCGCCGATTTTCCAGTCCTCGTTGTCGCCGCGGGTTATCTGCCGGGGCGAAACGTCGGGATGGACCACCAGCAGCGTATCGGCACTCTGGGTATAGTTAAGCGAATTCAAATGCTCTTCCCGCCAAGGAGACGGCAGCGTTTTGATACAAGCGCCGTCCCGATAGACGCGGACTTCATCGGCGCTGATACAAATCAGATAAGTCTGTTCGGTGTTAAATTCAAACGGAATCAAGCGGGCTTTCCTGTCTATACGGTCAATATAAGCCAGGCCCCTGCGCCGTGAAACGCCGCCGGTCGGATGAATAATTACGTTTTCCAGCGTGCGGGCGCCGTTTTCAAATATGCTCAAATCGCCGCGACCGTACAAATTGCGGCCGATACAGCCGGCGGTAAAATTGGTTTTGACCTGCAGCAGATTGCTCATTGTCTCGCCTCCACCAGACTGAAATCTTCAAAACGTTGCGGGGTCGACTGCTGGGCATCGGTCAACCGCGCCCGTTTTTCCAGCTCCTGAAAAGTTTTCTGCAGATATTCCGAACGCGTCGTGCTTTCGGTCAGCGGCAAACAGAATTCCGAAGCCAGACGGGCAATCAAAAGCTCGCAGAAATAGGCCGGAAACAAACTTTCGTGCGGACGGAAAATATAGGTCAGATTGACTTCCGACGCGCCGGTATGCAGGCGGTTTTCCACAATACGGTATTCGATGCCGCGGCCGCTCCGGCCGCTGCCGGCGGAAAGTACGCGCAAAAAGTCATTGGGCAGCCGGTAGGCGTAGCTGTAATCGGCCAACGGAACGCCGGCCAGGCGCGGCAGGGACTTCTGCCCAACGGCAAAGCTCCACGGATAAGAAGCCAGCAATCCGTCCCGTATCATCGGATAAAGGTTGGCGGCAACTTCCGCTTCCGCGGTACCGTCCAGAAACGAGGTTATGCTTTCGGCACCGATTTTAAGCAGAGCATTGGAACAAATGCTGATGTCGGTATAAGCCATTTTTATTCTCCATAAAAAAGAGGAACCGTCCAAAGCGGTTCCTCCGGTATCATTTGCCAATAATGCGGTTATTTTTCCTATGCGGCTTCTTCTTCCGAAGATTTGCCCTGAGGAATGACGCCGGCAACGGTAACCGAACCGGCGGCAATGTCGGAAACGACCAGAATTGCCGGCGCAACAGCAGCACTGTTATTGGCAACGGTCAAAATCATGTCGCCTTTGCGTGCAAAAGCCGAAGCTTCGTTAAAGTAACCGGAAGCGGTTACCGTTTCCAGAGTGTCCGGCGTCTGATAGTTCCACAGCGTAAAACCGTTGGCATAAGCCATGACGCTAAAGTTTTTTGAATTAAAAGCCATTTGTTTTTTCCTTTCGTTTGCGGGTTAAATTGAAGCTTCTTTGCATTTGATGCGGACAACGCCGGTCTCGTCAATCAGGCAGGCGCCCTGGCTCATCATATTGTTGACAAAGTGAGCCGCATGGTCGCCGTGCCAGCTGATGTCGGACTTTACTTCCTGGCCGCAGGCATGTCCGACCGCAGTTTTGTGAAAGATAAAACAGTCACGGCTGGTACCGTCCAGCGGCAGCCCCGTGTGCATAATCCAGTTGATGCCAAGCCATTTGCGACTTTCGGTGCCTTTCAGAAACGGCAGGTTGTCGCCGGCATAGTCGGAGTTGGAAAATTCCTGGATGTTGAGCAGAGCGTTCCACTGATGCGGACCGACCAGACCAAAACGCTGGCCGTCGTCCGGCACGTCGTTTTCGTTCAGTCTGGCAAAGGCGTCGAGAATATCCTTCTTGCCCATGACTTCGGCATAATCGCCGACATCATTGGCCGAACTGGCCTGGGACAAAGCGCCGATAATCAGTTCGTCGGTTTTGCGTCCGAGGGCATAAGCACCGGAATTGGCAATGACGCGGCGTTCATCAATGCTCAGTTTCAGTTCGTCGAGCGCATCGACCCAGTCGCCGGCATAGTAGTCCTGCAGTTCGCATTCAACCGGCGAATGGTCCAGACTCATAACCGGCACCAGTCCGTGGCGCGCCTTCTGCGAAGCAATGCCCTTGCCGACCTTCTGAAAGACGGTCGAAGAACCCTTAACACCGTTTTTGTAGCGGACGGTATTGCGAAGCTTGGAACCGTTCTGCTGGTAGCACAGGTGCACTTCGGCCTCAAACTGTTTGATAAAAGATTCGCTTACTTGTGTAGACATTTTGTTTTTTCTCCATAAAATTAAAAATTCGGTTGTTTATCAATAGAAAACCCCGGAGTTTTACTTTTCGGGGTAGAGTTTTTCGAAGCCTTTGGTAATTTTGGCGATGTAGGAAGCGTCCTTATCCCGCCAATATCTCGGGTCTTCCATCATCTTACGCAGGCTCTCCTCGTTAAGTTCGCCGCCGAAGTCACGTTCCCGGCCGAGGGTCGGTTCGTTGGAAGACATCATTTTGTAAAGGGCGATAACGCCGTCGGCTGTCGAGGCCAGCGCATCGTAGACGTCAGGCTGAAGGCTGCCCTTTGCCCAGACGGAAAGCTGGCGGCAGACTTCGTTGAATTTTTCTTCCGAACCGAAGAAACGTTTGAGCTTTTCCAACTGCCTTTCCGCTTCATAATCGGAAGCAAGACTGTCCAAAACGGGAATAACGCGCTCGTTGGCCAAGTCATAGACAAGCTGCGCCTGTTCATTGGTAAAGCCGTTTTCGAAAAAGCGTCTGAAGATTTCGTCGTCCCGATCAAGCAGCGGATGGGGAAACTTTACCTCATACTTGTCATAGCTTTCCGGCATGCGGCGATTATGGCTTTCAATCAGATTTTCGTCGCGGGAAGCCATGCTGTTGTAATCTTCAAGCAGAGCTTCCAGATTGATTTTACCGCTGTTTTCGTCCCAAAACTTATCCGGAAGCCCGGCCGGTTTGCCGTTTTTGGCTGAAGGGGCCTTTTCGGTCAGGTTTCCTTCGTTGTTTCTGTTCATTATTTTTCCTTTCAAAAAAACAGGTTATTACGTTATCTGTTGCCCGAGAGCGCCAAAATGGCGCTTACCAGATGCCGCTGTCCTTCCATATGGCGAAGCTCTTCGGAAGAACTGTCCGGTCCAAGATAGCGCTCCAGGGTAATTCTGCGCAGATGAGAGAGAACAATCCGTCCCTCCCGGGTCTGAAAACATCTGGCATAGGCGGTGCGGATTTCCTCATCGCTCATCTGCCCGGTGTCATAATATTCCGACATTGCCCGCCTCCCTGCCGCCGTTTCCGACCGGGGAAAGCTCCAGAGCCGCTCCCGTTGTTTCGGGTTTGGTTTCAATAATCAGAGAAGCCGGAACATTCAATGTACGTCCGAGCCATTTGGAGGCTTCGAACATATTGACGGCGGCCAGGCCGTCTGCGCCCAGCGCGGCCGCCTGCGTTACCCATTCGGTAACGTTGCCGACATCCTTGCGCGCCTGTGACAAAGCCAGGGGCGACTTATACTGGAGGTCGACAATTTTGCCGTCGAGGTCGAAATTCATAATATCGCCGCGACGGCGCAGAATGCAGAAAGCGCGTTTTAACAAAGGCGTCAAAAGCTCAGACTGCAACCGCCCGAAACTGGCGCCCAGAATGCGGGCAATCTCGGCAGAACGCTCCAAAACTTCGGTCGCGGTCATCGCCGGCGTATTGATTTCCGCCAAACGGTCAGCCAGCAAAGCATGGTTGATGCGTTTGCGCAAATCTTCCAAAACCAGCTGGGAAACGTCAAATTTTCCCGGCGCTTCAAGCGGTGTCAACCCTTTGGAACCGACGGCTTTGGGAATAATTGCTCCGGGCACCAACCTGACATTGGCCGGATTCAGCACGCCGTCGTCGTCGGCCTGCCAAATTCCGGTTACCGAAATCGAAGCGTTTTTCAAAATCAGTTCTACAACCTTGTTGGCGGTTTTGATGTCCGGCAGGGCTTTCATGACCGGCGAGCGGCCGTATACCTCTCCCGGCGCCTTAAGCCAGCGGAAGTTGATGAAGGGCGAAGTTTCAAACACGCCTTCGCGCAGAACAAATCCGGCGTCGCCGCCGAATTCGCCGTCCCAGACAAAGGCCGTGTAATCGTAACCGCAGGCGCCGCAGCTGCCGTTGCGGGGTATTACGGCCTCAATCAGCTTTACCTTGCAATCCGGGTCTTCCTCACATTTTCGGGCAAAGGACGACGGCAGCTCACATTCGGGAAACCGTTCGCGAATTCCCCCGAGATTAATGCGTGAACAGCGGAAAGTCGTATCTATTTTTCCGGCCGCGCTTTCTTCAATGGCAATTTCGCGCAACGGCACGGCATAAAAGCGAAAAGCCGTCGCCTCGCCCAAAGGAGCCTCTTCAAACATCAGGCAGGCGGTGCCGGCCGTAACCAGATCCAGATAGCATTGATGTATCTCCACCGCAAAATTCGAATGTTCAAAATTTTGCAGCATAACATCGGTCGTTTTTTCCAAAACCGGGGCAACCTGCGCGCGTTCGGTTTCGTTCAGCTCACTGCCGGCCCGGAGACCGAACCATTTGGCCCAGGCCGGCGTCAGTTCGGCCAACAGCGACGAAGCCAGCTGATCAACGGCGTCGGGCGCGGTACCGTCATAAAGATGCAGATTTTTTTTGGCGCCGCTGTTTTCGCAAAAAACCTTCGCAGCTGACGTTTTCCCGTTGCGGAAAAGCATATTCGTAACATTCGCGCCAATGCTCTCCCCAGCTGTCTTTTTTTTCGGCCGCCTTCTGATAGCGTCTGACCAGTTTTTCAAGTCTGTCTTCCGCCATGGCTATTCTCCGAGAAGCTTTTTACGGCCGGTTTCCGGCTTGGCCTCGTTCTCATCTTCCTTTATGCCGGTATACGAGGTTTTGACCAAACTGTCATAGCCGCGATGCTTGCGCTCAAGTTCCTCTTTTCTTTTGCGGTCCTGTTCCATGGCCTGCAAAATCAAAAGTTTGCGAGACGGTTTAAATCCTCCCATTGTTATTTTCCTTTCAAAAATTTTCGTTATTTTGTTTTCTTTTTTCCGTTTCCGGACGAATCCGGTTTTGCTGTTCCGTTCCGGACCAGAGCAATGCCGAAAACACCGAGCGCCGTTCCCCACAAGGGAGAGGCTTCGGCCAAAGCCATAATAATTTCAGGCGCCTGCGGGCCGCCAACGACGGCAACCAAGCAAAAAGCGCCGGTCAGCATCAGCAGGGACGCGGACACGGCCCAGCCATAAACCGCCGCACCAAAAACAGTCCGGCTTTTTCCGCTCCGAAGCGTACGGCTCAAGCGCCTCAGCAGCCGCAGCGGCAGAAAAAAACTTTTCATCAGGACGCGCATCTTATGCCTCAATGTCGTTATAAAAGATATGACTGCCGATTTCGGCACAGGGAATTTTGCCGACCGACCATTTTGGCCGCAGGCTGCGGGTATGGTAATGCGTTGCGCCCGAAGTCCGGTCTTCCAAAAGTCCCGACGCCGCACGCAGAGCGATGCGTTTGCAAATGCAAAAACCGATGTCGGCGTCATCGGCCCGTTCGATAATCTTCCGGTTGAGATCGTTTTCGTTCCAGCAGGAAAACTGCCACGGCGCAAGGCAGACGCCGGCAATCGTGTTGCCCCACCAATAACGGCCGCGGCGTTTGGCAAAAGCGACCCGATTTAAAATGACAGAGGCGATTGCCTCCTGTCCGGAAATGCTCTCGCCTCTCGCTTCGCCGTAAATCGTACGGGCCAGAATGTCAGTATCGCGGTTCATCGGCTTCGCCTCCCCACGCCGTCAAGCTTTTTCTCAATGCGCAGCAAATGGTCGGTAAGCCTGTTTTCAACATCTTTGAGATAGTTTACCGACACATAGTTGCGCGCAACGTGAAGTTTGAACTCCGCCAAAGCGTCACGGCAGAAACCGATGGAATTTTCGCAGTCCCTTTTCTGTCTGAAAATAATCCGGAACAAGGCCGCCAAAAGCGGAATTTCTATCATTGTTACCCAATTGAAAGTGTCTAAAAACATGTTCATTTTCCTTTATAAATTAAAATTCGTTTCGGCGGCGAACTGTTCCGACGCCCCCTGCCAGCCGGCCTTAGCCAGAGGAACGCCGTCCGAACGAAACGCTCCGATACGCACCGGCTCCGAGGCCAGACAGCCGGCTACGGCATCCAGCGCGTCGTCATGCGCGGAACCGTCAACACTCCATTCGCGCATTTCCTCAATAAACGGCGTGGTCCAGATTTTGCGGCTGACATGCAGCGCGCGCTCGGCAAGCAGAACGTCAAAAGCCTCCAAAATCCGCTGCTGCTTGTTTTCTTTCGAATAAGCTTCCAAAACCGCAGCGCGTATTCGGCGGTTATGCAAAACCTGTTTCAGTATTCCGGGCAGAAAACGTCCGATGCCGTTAACCTCTACCCGTACGGAAGGCAGGCGGTTGCGAACCAGAAAATCGGCCACCTTCTGACATTGCAGCGAAGCGGCATTATCGGCGTTTTCAACCGGCACACGGATATATTCGAGATCGTGCAGCCAGTATTTTCCGTCTTCGTCGGCAAACGCAGGCGATTACGCTGTTGTCACCCTTTTTGCCGGCGGCAAAAGAAGGATCCCACCAACAGGAAGCCGACAGCATTTTCCGGCCGCCGATTTTCAGAATCTCGCGGTCATTGGCAAAGGTTACGGCTATTTCGCCGTCATAAGCGCAAAGCCTTGACGGATCAAGAAGGCTGTCCCGGAAGTTTACCGGTTCCAGCATCATCTGCGACAAAAACTTGTTTTCGCCGGAACGGATGCGCACCGAGGCAATTCGGTCTTCGGAAAACCTTTCCGGCCAGGCGCTTCTGCCTTCTTCGTCCAAAATCGGAATCAGCAGTTTTTCAAATCCCTGCAAAAACGGTTCGGTTTCCGGTTTCTTCGGGTCAACCGCAGTTTGATAAATCGTATAATAAGTATGCGGCGTACCGATATAAAGCTGCATGCCGGCCGGGGTCAGAATATAGTCAAGTTCGTTGAGCCTTTCGCGCATTTCCTGACGCTTCAACGGCGTATCGCAGTTTTTGGGAACTTCGACGTCGTCGCAGATAATCAGGTCGGCGCGCAGGCCTGTAATATTGGCGCCCAATCCCTTGGCCAGCATGGACGGATCGCGAAGCTCGGCCACCCGGCTGACCGTAAACTGGTCTGAGGCCCATTGGTCGAGCCGCGGCGGTTTCAACTTTTTGGTCAGCGGGTGCTGCTCGATGATACGCTTGACATTGCGCACCATTTTCCTGGCCAGAGAATGGTCGGCAGCCATTACCAAAATCCGCGTTGACGGGCTGCGATACAAAACCCATGCGCAAAACAGCCCGACAACGGTCGATTTTCCCGAATTGCGGAACGCCATCAGCAACGCCTGGCGCTCGCCGCCGCGGCACCAGAGGCCGGAAAGCCATCGGGCAATCTTCTTTTGGTGCAACGGCACTTTCAGCCCCTGCAGTTTGAACCAGACGTACATAAATTCAAAAAAATCAATTTTCATCATCGCCATTTAATTCGTTCCGCGCTTCGTTCAGCAGTTCCAGTATTTGTCTGTCCCCGTCCGCGGATTTGTCCCCTTGCGTTTTTTCGTCCGTCCACTCGGCAAGTTTCAGCAACGTTTCGGCATGTATTACCGCCGACTTGCAGGCGGAATGATGCGCGCTGAAACCTTTGGCATCATCAGGAACCGGCTGTTCGGAGAAATTCTCGTAACTGTCGATTACTTCCGAAATTTTTTCCGGCAGCGTTTTCCGCAACCGGCTTTTCAACGCTTTGAGCGTTTTTATTTTTTTGCTTGTCATTCTTGTAAAATCCCATAAAAAAAAGACCTCGATACGGAGGTCTGTTTTTTAATGCTCAGTTTATTTTGGATACACTACCAGCAAGTGATGTTTGTTGTGTAGCATAAAAAAAATCGTATGTCAAGAGTTTTTTCCTACAACTTTCAATTTTTTATATAACTGATACGGTGTTATTACGCGAAAATCATGTATTCCCAAGACTCTTTTGACCATTTCGACACAGGTAAAAAATCCCGGCGGCGCGCATTTTCGCGGCGCATTTTTAATTTTTACCGGGAAAATCAGGCAGTTTTCATAACAGCGAAGCAGCATTTCTTCCGGCTGCGAATCGCTGAATTCGCACAAAGGAAACCGCTATCTGGTCCGAGCAGGGATTAAGCTCCAGCCAGCAGCGGCCGCCCCGCCCGGACAACAGCAGGTAACAATGCCGGAAACCGGGTTTAAGCAGACGCAGCCACCACAAATCCGTATTGTCGGTAAAGACGACATAAGCTTTTTCGAACCGCCGCGTTATATGTATGTAACCTTTCATCTTACAGAATCCCCTTGGTTTTCAGGTAAAAGTCAAAGATGCCGATGCCATATTCCCAGAGTCTTATTTCGCTTCGTTTGGCTCTGCCGTCATAATACGGCGGCGTGCCGAGCATCCCCCATTTGGACATGACGCGCAGACAACGGTTGGTTATTTCGCCGCGGGCGCGCATTCGTTTCAAAATCCGCGAAACGTCGCCGATTTCGATGCTGCGGCACTTGCCCGGATAGTCGCTTCTGGAACGCAGCCCGTCCCCCCGGGCATCCAGAGAGCGGCAAAACCAGAACCATACTTCTTCCGCATTGTCGAAAGGTTCATAAATCTCCCTCATTTTTGGTTTCTCCCTTCTTTTCAACTTAACTAAATGTTAACTTTTAAAAGTTATATATAAAGTTGTAGGAATTTCAACATAAAAAAAGAATTGATTCCTACTTAAAAATATTTTATTATCGGCTTAAAGTGAGCGAATCTTTTGATTTCGAGGAGAGAAAATGAAATACGAACAAGTCTGGGAAGCTGTTGATAAGTTGGCCAAAATTAACGGGTTGTCCCCTTCCGGACTGGCTAAAAAAAGCCGGTTTGGACGCAACGACCTTCAATAAAAGCAAACGCACCCGCCCCGACGGAAAAAAAAGATGGCCGTCGTTGGACAGCCTGAACAAAATCATTGAAGTCTGCAACATCAGTTTCGACGAATTTTTTGCTCTGGCCGGCAACGAAAACGAAGACAAAATCGTTCACTCCATTCCGTATATTGAATGTTCGCGCCTGCTTGAAGGCGAAAAGACAATCTGCATCGACTTCAGAAAAAACAAATGGCAGCGGATACGCTTTCCCGACGGGCATGACAATCTCTATGCACTGGATATCAACACCGATCAGTTTGCTCCGTTTTATCGCAACGGCACACTGCTGATTTTGTCGCAGGAATCGGAAATTCGCCGCGGCGACCGCATTGCGGTTTTCATGTCTGACAACAGCATCGTCATTCGCGAGTTTGTCCACCGGACGGCAACAACGCTTGAACTTAAGGACATTCTTTCCGCAGACAAAACTTCGGTCAATGTCGAAAACATTCGCATTGTCCATCGTATTGTCTGGGCCAGCCAATAGGAAACACGATGAACTTACATAAATATTATCTGCAAACCGAAGCGGAAAAATTAGAAGCTGCGGAAAAGAAATTTGACTTTATTCCCGATTTGAACAATCATGCCGCCGCGCGTTCGCTTGACAGTCTTTGCTACCGGCAAACGCGTGAAATCAGCCGGCAGCGCAACCACGGCAAAGACAGCGGAATATCCGAAAAACAGCTGAAAGAGTACCGCGACTATGCCATTCGCCTTTACGGCAAATAAAGCTCCTCAAAAGGGAGCTTTATTTCCTTACAGTCATGTTCAGGCCTGACCCAGACATCCAACCGCAGGCGTCACGCTGAGCGTGTGACCCGGATATCTCTTTTAGATTCCCGTGTCAAGCACGGGAATGACAGAGGAGAAGAAAAAAACACGGGAATGACAAGCTGTGGCCAGCTTGACCGCAACATCGGCTGCGGCGCGAAGCTTTGTCGAAGCGCGTTGCTTTCTGCGTGCATATCGTGAGCCAGTGCCTTGTGTTTGTGGATTGCCGGATCAAGTCCGGCAATGACAGTATTATTTTTTCTTCTGTCATTCTCGGGCAAGCGTAGCGCGACCCGGGGATCTATGAGAGATGTCCGGGTGTAAATTCCCAACTGCGTTGGGCCCCTTTCGTCCCGCAGGCCTCGAACTTCGCTTATAGCTCGTTCTCGCCAACTATCGACTCCAAGCCCGAACATGACAAGCTGTGGCCAGCTTGACCGCAACATCGGCTGCGGCACGAAGCTTTGTCGAAGCGCGTTGCTTTCTACGTGCATATCGTGAGCAAGTGCCTTGTGTTTGTGGATTGCCGGATCAAGTCCGGCAATGACAATATTATTTTTCTTATGCTTGACTCTTAATATTGTTGCTTTTTTGCCGGAAATAAAACCAGCTTCAGGAACTGTTGACTTTTGCCGAAATCTGCGCTATATTATCTACAGGTGTGGATGTTAGACCGCGACGGGGTGCCGTCGGCGGGTATGTGTCGGAAGAAGTGTCTGCGGGAAGTTTCTTTTCCCTCATTTCTCTGTATCTTCAGGCGTATCTTATCCTCATCTGTTTATTTTAACGGGCTTTGGTTCTAACTGTTGTGAGGTGATACCATGATGAAGAATTCAATATTGTTTTTCTCTTTGTTTGCGGGAATGTTCTTATTTCCTCCGAACGGTGTGGCCTCATACAAGTCAACACACACAAGCACACCCAAACCAGAGCCCGCCTTCCAATTTGAACAAACAGACAAGGCCTATAAGACGGCGGCGGTGTGTTTTCTCGGGGTTGGCGACTGCGACAACGAAATCTCCTACGGCAAAGGCGGCGACGGCGAAGACTATACCGTTGACACTGCCGCGCAATGCAAAAACGAAGGCTTTATCTTAAACAACTGCAATTCCGTTCAGGTGCCCGAAGGCTATTGCCCCTATAACAAATCCTACGTTACGCGCTGCAAATGCGCCTCGAACCTCGTAACCTGTCCCGCCGGACAGGTCGGCGTCGGCGAGAGCTGCGGCGGTAAATACGCTTCATGCAAATGCGACCCGGCGCTCAAGACTTGTTCTTCAAAGGAAGTCGGACAAGGCGCTTCCTGCGGCGGCAAGTATCAGTCCTGCGCCTGCAAGAGCGAATATGCCTACAATACCTCCAACTGTACGTCGCCGCGTTCGCCGAGCGGGGACAGCTGCGGCGGCAAATATACGCAGTGCACCTGCCCGACAGGCGTGTCTGCGGGAGCGTACGGTTGTGAAGAATACTATCCGGCGCCCTGCAACACGGTCTGCAAGAAGGCTTATGCGGACAACTGCCGCAACCGCACGGCGGTTTCAACCCCGTACGGCTGCGTCGCGTATTTTGCGGATTGTTCCAGCAAGTGCCAGACGGCTTATACCGACAACTGCCGCAACCGTGAATCGGTTCCGGCTAACTACGGCTGCCAGACCTACTGGTCAGATTGTTCCACCAAGTGTCAGGTGGCTCACGCGGATAACTGTCAGAATAGAACTGCGGTTGCTTGCACATATGGCTGCGCTTCGTATTTCAGCGACTGTTCGTCAAAGTGTCAAAGCTGCTATACCGACAACTGTCGCAACAGAACAGCGGTCAGCACCCCTTATGGGTGCCAGCAGTATTATGCGGATTGCGGTTCAAAGTGTCAGGTAGCCTACAGCGACAACTGCCATAGCCGAACTGACGTTTCGCACCCATACGGCTGCTCCAAATGGTGGTCGGATTGTCCGAGCAAATGTCAGACCGCAACTGGTAATCCGGATTGTGATGCGACTTCACTGTCATGTTCGTACGGTTGCGCGAGTACCAACAGTTGCGGCAAGTGTATTTCGTGCAAAGCAAACCCGGATTGTAGTGTAACTTCCAAGAGTTGTGAACATGGCTGCGCAACGACCAACTCCTGTGGTAAATGTACGGGATGTAAAGGCAACCCGGATTGTGATAAAACACCGGTGTCTTGCTCGTGGGGATGCGCGAGTACCAACAGTTGCGGCGTTTGTACCGGCTGCAAAACCAATCCGGACTGCGATGTGTCTTCTTTGAGTTGCCCCTATGGCTGCAAAGCGACCAACTCTTGCAGCAAGTGTACCAGTTGTTATGCAGACAACTGCCGCAACAGAACGGCGGCCAGTTGCTCTTACGGTTGTCAGTCGTATTTTAGTGATTGTTCGTCTAAGTGCCAGACCTGCAAAGCAAATCCCTGTGATAGTGTTACTGCTGTTTCGGTTCCTGCTAACGCCAGCTGCACGGCATATTTTTCAACCTGTCCTTCAAAGTGTTCCTCCTGGGCCTGCAATTCCGGTTACACCCAGTCCGGAAGTCTTTGCACAAAACCCCTCAGCGACCTCTGTCCGGTAGGCTACAGCAAATCTGACGGCTGCAGTTGCTCCTATGGATTTAAAGCTACCAGAACAGCTGCGGGCAGTATTTGTACTAAATGCTGCAGTGCTTCGGAAAATACAACCGGTTACAGTTGTATGAAGTGTGCCACTGACTTTTGACGGTACGTTAGAACGCTAACTAAATAAGCGTAAAAAATCCCGGTGGAATTATCCGGGATTTTTTATACCTGTCAGACAAGCGGCGGCAAAATCACTTTTTCCGGCTTTCGCTTACAAAAATCTCAATATCATCCAGGGCGGCTTTGGGCGAAACCTCCAGATTGATAACCTTTTGATCCTGCGTGCGGCAATGTCTGGTCTTGACGTCATAAAAGCAGAAAGGCGTCGTAAAACCTTCGCTGTAGCTCATCGTATCGTCGATATGAATATTGATGCCGTTTTCGTCGCAATAAGCCGCCTTGGCACAATTCCAAAGCTTATCCGGCACCTTAAACTCGCCGTTCTCATAAAAAGTGACACAGCCGCGGGCATCGTAATAATCGACAATGGCAAAAATATCCGTATATTTTATGCCCCATTGCCACAAAAACTTTTCAATCGTAGCCTTCGGACCGCCACTGATAACATGAATTTCATATCCGCGGCGCAGCGCTTCGTTGGCAAAAACCTTGAAATATTCGGGATTATCGGTAATAACCCCATGGAAATCGAGACCGATTTTCAGCTTATCTGCGTTTGTCATTGCCGCCTCCGAACAAGTTGGAGAACAGGTCTTTCAGCGAGCTTGGGCTTAAAGCCGACAGCGGATTGATGCTGATTTTCGGATCGGATATGCTGCCGGTAATGGTATAATTGGCGGCAAAAACGGTTCCGTCCTTGCCGGCCAGCAAACTTCCGACCAACGGCAGTTTGCCGATGAAGGTATTGATGCTGTAAGCCGGCGCAATTACGCCTTTGACGTCAAGAACTTCGGTCGCGCGGTTATAGGCGCCGCTGCCGGTAATGCCCATAACATTGCCGAAAGCCTTGCCGTCATTGACAAAGAGCGTGCGGTTTTTGTATTCGAACGGCGCGTCAAAATGCGAAAAGGCCATACCTTCCCCGGTCAGCAGATTAACCATGCCGGTAAAAGAAGCCATCGTCAACAGCTTGGCTATAACCGGCGTGTTATAAATGCTGAAATCACGGATGGAAGCATGACCGATAAACTGTTTTTCCCTGGTTCGCCGCGCTTCGATTTTCAGGTTGCCACCGCGCATATTTTCATATATACGCAAAACTTTCAGCGTACTGCCGGCATTGTTGGAATCAATAGACAGGAAAAACTCGCCGTTCGGTTTCGGAACGTAATCCGCTTTAAGGCGCACATTGCGGCTGGTACCGTAATTGCCGACCAGATGCGCTTCGGAAACACCGGTCCCGTTGCGCAGCATTGCCGAACCGGCAAAGTTGGTTATCGGAACTTCGGGGTTGGTCCACAGACTGTTAACAGCAATATAGATATCCGTGTCGGTAACTTTTTCCAAATAGTCTTCATCATCGTCTTTCGCCTGTTTCTGCGTTTTGCGCAATGCGGCCTTGCGGCGCATAACCTCTTCGTCGCGAACAAAAAGCTCCGTCAGGTCATAACTGTTTCCGGAAATGTTAATCTTGACCTTTTTCTTCGGCTTATAGGCAATTTCGATTTTGGCCTTAGCCGAAGTTTTCGGTCCCTTTATGCTTGAAATGTCAACGACTTTCACTTCGCCGTCTTTGTCCAGCGTAATGCTTCCGTTCAGTTTAAAATCCGACTTAGAGAGGCTGAAACTCGGAATCGCCGTCAGCCGGTCGCCGGCAAAATTCAGCTTTGCCTTAATTGCCGCCTGTTGTTTCAGCGGCTTGCGGAAACCGAGGAAGGAATAATCAATCGTCGCGTCGGCCAGCGCGGCAATAATATCAATGTCAAGCCGGTCATTGTCATATTTGGTAATTTCGGCGTCAACATTCGCATAACCTTCAATATAAGGCGGATTCAGCACGCCAATGTCGATGCCCAGCTTTTTCTTGACGGCATCGTCAAACCGGAAAGAGATTTTGTATTTGCTCTTATAATCCTTGCTCAGGAAATTTTCGTCCCAGACCAAATGCAGCGGAATGCCGTCAAGCTGCGCGTCGCCGATAACCGACATGCCGTTGTTGTCGACAACCAGATTCAGGGTTTCGGCCCTGACGTCTTTTCCTTTGACGATGCCGGGAATGGAAACGTCCGTCAGCACCGATTTGACATTAACCCTGACTTCTTCCGGTTCCAAGTCGTTTTTCAGCTCAAATTTCAATCCCAGCGAGGTTTCGGCCTCACCGTGAATCGCATCGGCGTCCATGCCCATTTCCGAAGTATAGCCAAGCGGCGGATTGTCTATCAGCTTCAGGGCGTCGGCAATGCTTGAGGTCGTTTCCAGATTAATGTCGGCAAAATTGTCATATTTATCCAAATCATAGAGAAGAACGCTGCCGCCGGTCAGTATAACGCCGTCGGAAACGCCCTTGTCAACGTCGATTTTAATGCTGTCGCTGTTAAAATAGGCAGTGCCGTACATATTTCTGATATCCGGCATGCCTTTCAGATAATTGAGGTTCGAGTCGACAATGGTTCCCCTGCCGTCCAGATTGGAAAAGCGCAGGCCTTTGGCTCCGGCGTCATAATCAAAATCAAAACGGAACGACGCGTCGCGGATTTCGCCGCCGTAAATGCTGTCTTTGACCCAAAGCCAGGCGTCTTCGGCAATGTAACGCGGCCAGTATTTGTTCAAATCGTCAAAAGCCAGCTTTTCGACATCGGCAGAAGCCGAAATTTTTAAATCTCTCAGAGAATTTTCGAAAAAGAACTTTTTCATGCCGGTTATCTGCAGGCCGAGTTTCATCTTCTGGCCGCCGAGGTCAAAATCGGCGTCTTTGATGTTGACCTTGTCGACACCGCCGTCAATGTTGCCTTCCAGCAGGAAAGACGAAACGTTGTAGCGGAAATCTTCATTGTCGGAAAACATGATATTTCCCTGCCCTCCCTCAAACTGGAAATCGATATTTTCCACGGCCGTATCCAGACTTTTGACAATATCGTCCTTGTTTCTGAGCACATCCTCAAAATCAATCAGCGCATCGACTTTTCCGCTTACGGGAAGATTAACGCCGTAAAGGTTTTCGCTGAACTGTTTTTCAAGAAACGTATCGACGACGTCGGCCGGAACCAGATCCGAAAAATAAAAACGCAGTGCCAGTTTGGCTGCGCCGGGACGATATTCCGCGTCAATGCCGACGGTGGAAATGCGGTCCTTGAGCTTAAGCAACGCGTTAAAATCCGTTTCGATATTGGTAAAATTGCGTTCAAAAGTATAATTCAGATCCGAAAACACCCATTTGCGGCCAAGATCGACCTCATGAAACTCAAGTTCGGCATTTTTGACGGAAATATCGTTGATATAGCTTTCCGGATAAGCACGGTCTTCCGAATTGAAACGTTCGACAAAATCTTCAAAGGCGTCGAAATAATACTCAAGTTTCTTCCGGTTGACCTCGTCCCGGTTATCCTTCCCGATGCCGTAAGTGGTAAACAGGTAGACCGACGGGGCGCTGATTTCGACCGAGCTCGGCGCAATAACGCCGCGCAGCAGCGCGCGGATACTGAAAGAAACGGAAGTTTTGGGCGCATTAATGATGAAAGTACCGTCATTTTTTTTGTAGACGACATTGTTGGCAATAATCTTAATCGGCTGAATGGAGCGGACCAGTTCCAAATTAACGGCGTCGACCGTTACCTGATATTCGGAATCGTCATGATTGAGAGCTTTGATGATATAGGGTTTCAAAAAAGGCACGGCGACAGGCCCCCGGTAAAGCTGCCAGATAAACAAAAGCAGCAGCACCAGAAAGACGACGCCGGTATAATCCATAATCTTGCGGGCTTTATATAACTTATTTGATACCTTTTTCATTTTTCTCCAGCCAGGACATCATGTCTTCGTAGTTGCGGAAACGGTATAAATCGTTATGCGTCCCATAGGGATAGATAATCATTTTTTTCGGTTCTTGAGCATGTTCGTACAAATTTTTTGCCAAAGCTATCGGAATCAGGGCATCGGCATTGCCGCCCATAACCAGAAACGGGCTTTTAATCCGGCCGACCAGAGCCAGATTGTCATAAAGATGACCGCGCATCAGAAAAGACAGAGGCAGCGGCACCTTAACCTTATCGGCAACCACGTTGGGCAGCGTGTCAAAAGGGACCTCGACGGCCACCGCGGCAAACGGCTGTTCCGCCTGCAGACGGACGGCAGCGTTCAACGCCATATGCGATCCCAGAGACATGCCGTAAATAATGATGTCACGGTTTTGATAGCCGAGTTTATGCAAATGTTCAACGGCGGCAACGGCGTCGTCTTCAAGGTTTTGCTGGTTAATCCGACCGTCGAGACCTCCGAAACCGCGATATTCAGGCATAAAGGTTCCGTAGCCCTTTTGGGCAAAAGGCTGCATTTTATGATAAAAACTTTCGACATTATGGGCGTTTCCGTGCATGAAAACAACAATTTCGGAACGATTTGCCGCGGGTTTCGTATACCAGGCGAAAAGCGGCGTGCCGTCCGCCGACCGATATTCTTCGCGTTCGGCCAAATAACCGGACGAACGAGCCTCTTCAATGTCCGAAGGATGGGACGAAGGCGCATAGAACAGCAGCTGCGGCACAAAATATATCAGGCCGCACAAAAAGAGATAAAACGCGGCAACGGCACCAACGCCCCAAGTCAGCAGCCTTTTCACGCAGCACCAACCTTTCCGGCCAGAGCAGCCGACAAAAACAGGTCGATATCGCCGTCCAAAACGGCTTTGGTATCCGAAGTTTCGGCCTCGGTACGCAGATCTTTGACCATCTTATACGGCTGCAGGACATAGGAACGGATCTGATATCCCCAGCCATTGTCTCCCTGCGCGTCGCGAATGCCCTGCGCTTCGTCTTCACGCTTTTTCAATTCAATCTCGTACAAACGGGCTTTAAGCATATTCCAGGCGCTTTCGCGGTTTTGGAACTGTGAACGCTGGCTCTGGCACTGTACGACAATGCCGGTGGGAATATGGGTTATGCGGACGGCTGAATCGGTTTTATTAATGTGCTGGCCGCCGGCACCCGAGGCGCGATAAGTGTCGACGCGGCAGTCGGCCTCATTGATGGCTATTTCGATTTTATCGTCAATTACCGGATACACGCCGACGGAAGCAAAACTGGTATGGCGGCGACCGGCGCTGTCAAACGGCGAAATGCGCACCAGCCGGTGCACGCCGGTTTCGGATTTCAACCAACCGTAAGCGTTATGCCCGCTGATCTTAACGGTTGCCGATTTGAGACCGGCTACATCACCCTCGGTTTCTTCCACATATTCAACCTTGTACTTATGCGCTTCCGCCCAGCGGCTGTACATGCGGAGCAGCATCTCGGCCCAGTCCTGCGCTTCAGTACCGCCGCTGCCGGCATGAACTTCCAGATAGGCGTCGTTGGCGTCGACTTCGCCGGAAAGCAGCGCCTCAAGCTCGCCGCGGCGCGCCTGCTGCTTCAATTCCTCAAGCTGCTGCATAACCTCGGCAACAACCGTTTCGTCGCCCTCCTCTTCGGCCATTTCTGCCAAACCGGTCAGATCGTTAAGAGCGGCCTGCATTTCCTTAAAGTTTGTCAACGCCGTTTCAAGATTGTTTTCAGACATCAGTTTCTGCGCTTTTTCGGCGTCGTCCCAAAGCTTCGGATCCTCGGACAGCGCGTTCAGCTCATCAAGCCGGAGAACTGCGTTGTCGTAGTCAAAGAGACCTCCTCAGCAATTCCAACGATTGCTTGACGGCGTCTGCTGATTCAATAATTTCGGCTCTCATTTTCAATTTCTCCTAATATTCGGCGCCAAGTTGAAAATTGCTGTTTTCGGAAGCGTTTTCAAACAACGCGCCGCCCTCGCCGCCTTCATTTTCGTCTTCGGCTTCGGTGTTGCTGCCGATAACGCGCTGGCGGCCCTTGTCAAAGTCAAAATCCGGCTTCAGGGCTTCGACGATTACCGATTTGTCGGTCGGAACCGCCGGTTTGCCGGTATCGTGATTGATACGGACAAGCCTGATGCCCTGCGGCATGCGGAACGGAATATCCGGCTGGCTGGCCAGCGCCTCTTTCATAAAGCCGTAGAATATCGGCAAAGCGGCGGCAGCGCCGGTTTCTCTGCGCCCCAGCGTGCGGGGTTCGTCAAACCCGACATAAACGCCGACGACCAAATCCGGCGAAAAGCCCATAAACCAGGCGTCCTTGTTCTGGTTCGACGTACCCGTCTTGCCGGCGAGATGACGGCCGATGGAACGCAAGCGGGCGCCGGTACCCCGCTGGGCAACTCCCTCCAGAATACTGGTCATCTGATAAGCCGACAGCGGGTCGACAATCTGTTCGCGTGCATCGGGCAGATGCGGAATTTCCTGATTTTCGAATTTGTCGGCATTGCAGTTTTCACAGCTGCGCTTATCCTGTTTCAAAATCGTCTTACCGTCACGGTTCTGAATGCGCTCGATAAAGTACGGTTCCACCTTTTTGCCGCCGTTGACAATAACCGCGTAAGCACTGGCCATGTCAATCAGGCGCGTATCGCCGGCACCAAGCGACATGGACAACAATTTGGGCAGATTTTGATTAACGCCGATGCGTTTGGACATTTCGCAGATTTTATCCATGCCGACATCCTGCGCCAGACGAACCGTCATCAGATTGCGCGATTTTTCAATACCCTGACGCAGCGTCATCAGTCCGTAAAACTTTTTGGAATAGTTGACCGGCTTCCACTTCGGCAATCCAGCTCCCTGATCCAAAACAAACGGCGCGTCAAGAATCAAATCGGTCGGCGAATAGCCGTTTTCCAATGCGGTCAGATAAACAAACGGCTTGAAGGCCGAACCGGTCTGACGGCGCGCCTGCGTGGCACGGTTGAACTGCGACTTGCGGAAAGAATAGCCGCCGACGACGGCCAGAACCTTGCCCGTGTGCGGATCTAGGGCTATCAGCGCGCCTTCGACATTGGGCACCTGACGCAGTTCGTAAGAATTTTCCGGCAGTTTTTTCGCTTCGGCCGTTTTTTGGGAAACCTTTTCGGCAAAAACGACGTCACCTACATGCAAAACATCGGAAACGGCTTTCGGAGCGCCGCCGACGTCCTGAGTCTTGGGCAGGTTCCTGCGCGCCCAGCCCAGCAACGACAGCGGAATTTCGCCTTTTTCCTTTGCGGAGGTTTCAATCAGCGCCTTGTCCGGCTTGACTTCGAGGACGACCGCCTTTTCCCAGTTTTCGTCAGCGCCGCCAGGCATTTCAACCTTAGACAGAGCTTCTTCCCAGCCCTTTTCCAGAGGAATGTTGGCAACTGCGCCGCGCCAGCCGTGGCGGCGGTCATAGTTCATGATTTCGTCATGAAAAACCCGGGTGGCAATATTCTGAAGTTTCGGGTCCAGCGTGGTACGAACAATCAGACCGCCTTCATAAAGCGCTTCTTCGCCAAAGTCGTCGTTTATCTCGCGGCGGACTTCCTCGCTGAAATACTCGGCATTTTTCAGAAAACCGCCGCTGCGTTCAACGGTCGTCAACGGCTTTTCTTTGGCCGCGGCGGCCTCTTCCTCCGAAATATAGCCTTCTTCGGACATACGGTCCAGCACCCAGTTGCGGCGGCCGACAGCCGCTTCGTATTTGCGTTTCGGATGATAGTTGTTCGGACCTTTGGGCAGCGCTGCCAGATAGGCGATTTCTTCAATGTTCAGCTCATTGAGCGACTTGCCGAAGTAATTCAGCGCGGCGGCGGCCACGCCGTAAGAACGGTTGCCCAGATAAATTTCATTCAGATAAAGCTCAAGGATATGGTCTTTGCTGAACGCGTTCTCAATGCGGGTGGCAAGAATCGCTTCCTTAATTTTGCGGGTATAGGAAAGCTCGGAAGAAAGCAGCATGTTCTTGGCCACCTGCTGGGTAATGGTCGAAGCGCCGGCGGGACGCCTGCCGCTGCCGATGTTTTTGATGTTGCCGAGCAGCGCGCGGACAATGCCGACATAGTCAATGCCGCCGTGCGTATAAAAATTTTTGTCTTCGGCGGCGATGAAAGCGTTTTTAACCTGCTCGGGAATTTTGTCGACCGGAACGAAAAAACGTTTCTCGGCCGCATATTCCATCAGCAGCCGGCCGTCGCCGGCATAAAGCCGCGTGGTTACCGGCGGCTCATATTTTTCAAGCTGATGATAGTCGGGAAGTTCGCCGGCATATTTCCACAAGCTGCTGATAACGATGACAAAGCCGATTACCGCAAAGAAAAAGAACGTACTCAACAAAGAAGACAGTGTTTTAAACATCAAAAAGCATCCGAAAAATTATTAATTTTTTACGTTAACAGCAATTTATTACAATTTGTTATAATATAACAGTAAAATTTTAGCGGATTGGATAAATTTATGCGCTGCCGCTAAAAAATCGACGCATGCTGCATATTATCAAAAAACTTGTTGACGGCGCGGGAGGTCGAAACGGCCAGTTTCTTGCGGTAAGACTGCTGTTTCAGCAGCCGTTCTTCGGTACGGTTGGAGAGATAGCCCATTTCCAGCAGCGCAGACGGAATATCCGGCGCCTTTAACACGGCAAAACCGGCAAAGCGGTGCGTATTGTCCACCAGCTGAACCGACTTGCGCATTTCCTGAACCATAAAAGTTGCAAACTCGGAAGACCTGTTCATGCTTTCCCGCTGCGCCAGATTGATAAGAATATCCGACACTTCCTTGGAGTGTTCGACCAAATTAAGGCCGCCGATGACGTCCGCCTTGTTTTCGCGCTCGGCCAGAGCCGCGGCCTCTTTGTCGGAAGCGGTTTCCGACAGCGTATAAACCGACAGCCCTTTGGCACTGCGGTTGACGGCGCTGTCCGCATGAATGGAAAGGAACAGGTCAGCCTTATGGCGCCGCGCTATGCGCACGCGTTCGCGCAACGGAATAAAGATGTCGGTGCTGCGGGTCAGATAAACCTTATACCCTTCTTCGAGTATCTTTTTCAGCTCTTTGCCCATAGCCAACGTGATATTTTTTTCATAAACGCCGGAATAGCCGATGGCTCCCGGATCCCGGCCGCCATGACCCGGGTCGAGAACAATGATTTTCTTGGCATCCTTCTTAGCCGACTTAACCGGACTGGAATGCGTTTTGGACGCTACCTTAACCGGCGCGGAATCGCTGGAAAAAGCGTTGTCGGAACCGAGTTTCGAGGCAAACTCGCGTTCAGACGCCAAAGCCACGTCAACGACAAAACGCCAGCCGAAAGTCGACTGCGGCGGCAACATAAACGCCTTTTTGATAATCGCCGGCTTTTTCAAATCGAAAACGATGCGGGTTCCGTCAGTGCCGACGCTGCCCAAACGTGTTTTGTCAACCAGATTGTTTTTATCTCTGTAGTTTTCGAGCCTTGGACTGACATTAATGTCAAAAGTATCAATGACCAAACGCTTGGGATTGTTGAGAATAAAGGCCTTGTAATCAAAATTTTTATCAGCGTCGAGCACGATGCGGACACTGCCGACTCCCTGCCCGATACGCATGGAAGTAATGCCGGAAGCGGCATGCGCCGCCGGCAGCCAGGCGAAAACCGCGAAAAGGAACAACAGGCCTGCAATAAGCCTGCCGCTGAAAAAACCCGAAAATTTTCCCATCATCGTCCCCATATCCGATTCTCGATAAACTTTACTTCTACATATTACAGATTATAAGAAACACTTATTACCAATCTGTTAAAACGCCGGATAAAAAAACTTAACCTTCCGCATAAATTTGCTGTTGTGTTTTAAATCAAATCGTATATTCTAATGCGGAATTGCATGCATTTTCATCTGCCGGCTTTAAGTCTTCTTATAGAATTTCGGACTTATTTTCAAGACTTAATTTCTGACAGCGCCGTTTTTTCACAGCGAGGAACGTGCTTTGCGTGCAAGGAAGAAGAAAAGATTTTTGCCGGACAAGGTCCGGGTTTCGGGCACAGACAATAAATAAGCAATAAAGATGTCCGAAGCCGAAAGAGAGAGTTTATACATTTAAGGCTTCAAAATCAGTCGAAGCTTTATAAGACATATAAAGTTTTTATCCCCAGACAAATTCAGGGATAAAAATCTGGTTTAATTTAAATAGCTCCCTCAGCCTGCTGGCGAAATTTTCTGCAGGCACCCCGTGCTGCAGCTATAACGGAGTTTATATTTATGACCAAAAGAATGCTGATTGACGACACCCATCCCCCGAAGAAACCCGCGTCGTCATTGTTAACGGAAACAAAGTCGAAGACGTCGAATTCGAATCCAGCAGCCGCAAACAAATCAAAGGAAACATTTATCTGGCGAAAGTCATGAGAATCGAACCTTCGCTGCAGGCCGCGTTTGTGGATTACGGCGGAAACAAGCACGGCTTTCTGGCTTTCGGAGAAATTCATCCCGACTATTACAACATTTCCGATACTGAAATGGCCGAAGTCGACAAAGAGGTTGACGAAATCATCGAAGCCAAGAAACAGGCGCTGAAAGAACGCGAGGAACAGCGCGAAAGACAGCGTGCCGAACGCGCCGAAAGACGCGCGCAGTATGAAGCCCGCAAGGCTCAGGAGGAGGCCGAAAAAGCGGCTGCAGAAGCAACGCAGGCGGTTTCCGGCGAAGACGCAGTGACGGAAACGTCAGAAAACCCAGCCTTCCGGCCTGAAGAGCAGTCAGAAACAGCCCCCGAAACCAAGGCGGAACCCGAAGCGGCGTCCGCACCGGCCGAGGAAGAAACATCACAGGGACAGTTGAGGAAGAAGGCAAAAAAACCCGTAAAAGAAGAATTCTGAAAAAACGTTATAAGAAAAAACTGGCCGAGGAACATCAGACCGAGACCGAAAAGGAAGGACTTAAGGTTCTGAGCGAATCTACCGGCACCGAAGAAGAAAGCGTCAGCGAAGAAACTTCGGAAACGGGAAGCGCCGAAACGGAAGACCCCGTCAAAGCCAGAAAGACGTCGGGCTATATGAATGATGAAGAAGCCGTCGACGATGATGACGAAGAAGACCAGGAATACGACTTCGAACTGCAGAGAAAGCTGCTGAAAGTAAGAAAACTGTTTCATCGCAGCAATATTCAGGACGTTATCAAAGAAGGGCAGATTCCTGATTGTGCAGGTTGTCAAGGAGGAACGCGGCAACAAGGGAGCCGCACTGACAACCTATCTGTCTCTGGCCGGACGTTACTGCGTGCTGATGCCCAACCGCATCAAGAGCGGCGGCGTATCGCGCAAAATTACCAATGCCGCCGACCGCAAACGACTGAAATCAATCGTCCGTGAACTGCCGCTGACCAGCGACATGTCGATGATTGTCCGTACTGCCGGCGAAGACAAAACCAAAGCCGATATCGTCCGCGACTACAATTATCTTATCCGCAGCTGGAACCAAATCCGTCTGGCAGCCCTGAGCAACAAGGCGCCGGCACTGATTCATGAAGAGGGCAATCTGATCAAACGGGCGCTGCGCGACATGTACACCAAGGAAATTTCCGAAATAATCGTCGATGGCGACGAAGCCTATCAGATGGCTCGCGACTTCGTTAAAATCCTGTCGCCGCATAACCTGAAAAAAATCAAGTCATGCAAGAAAAACGACATTCCGCTGTTTCAGCGTTTTCAGGTTGAAGGACAGCTCGACAAACTGCATGACTGCAACGTTCAGCTGGAATCGGGCGGCTATCTGGTCATCAATCCGACCGAGGCTCTGGTTTCCATCGACGTAAACTCCGGACGCGCCACCAAGGAAAAAGACCTTGAGGAAACCGCGCTCAAAACCAATTTGGAGGCGGCCGACGAAATCGCCAAACAGCTCAGAATGCGCAATCTGGCAGGACTGATTGTCGTCGACTTTATTGACATGGAAGATCCGCAGAACAACCATGCCGTCGAAAAACGCATGAAGGAGGCCATGAAACAAGATCGCGCCCGGGTTCAGATTGCCAAAATGAGCTGCTTCGGACTGTTGGAAATTTCGCGTCAGAGAATGCACTCCTCATTTATGGAAAGCAATTATCAGGTTTGTCCGCACTGCCACGGACAGGGCGTGGTTCGGACGACGGAATCCGGCGCCGTGCTTATCCTGCGCGCCATTGAAGAGGAAGGCATAAAAAACCGGTCGGCCAAGATCAGCATTGCCGTACCGACGGAAACGGCCATTTATCTGCTGAATCAGAAACGGCAGACGCTTTGCGCATTAGAACAGCGCTATAAGATGGAAATCGTCATTTGTGCCGACGACGGCATTAAAAACGTCGCCGAATTTAAACTGGAACGCGTCAAGAGCCAGAAGGAAGCCCTTGAAGAAAAGAAAGCCGCAGAAGAAACGTCCGACGAAGAGCCGCGCAGAGAAGAAAACAACGGCCGGCGGAACAATCGCCGCAGCGACCGCAGACAAACCCAGCCCGAAGAAAAGGCCGCTGAAACGGAAAATACAGAAATTCAGCAGCAGACGGATGAAAACGGCAATAACGAATCCACTGCCGAAAACGGCGAACTCAACAACAACCGCCGCGGCCGCCGCCGTGACAGACGCCGTGACCGGAGAGGTCGCGACCGCCGCCGTGACAGACGCGAACGCGGCAGCGACGAGAACGAAGGTTCCGCTATCCGTGAAAACGACCAGCATAAGGAAAAAGCCGAAACCATCATCTTGTATAATTCGCACGAAGACATCAAATCTAATACGTCGAATAATCAGGAAACCGATGAAAAACAGGGGAAAACCAACTGGTGGAGAAAATTAATCGGATAACGGGCTTTTTTCGCAAGACAGTCACAGGGCTGATCTGCAGCGTTCTGCTGCAGTCAGCCTTTTTGTCTGACGCCGCGGCGGCTTCAATCAGCCTGATTTCGGACGAAGAGACCGAACAGTTTCTGGCCCGACAGCTCAGATCGGTTTTCAAAGCGGCAGGCATTCCTTTCAACCGCAATAACATTTACATCGTTAATGACGACAGCCTGAACGCTTTTGTCGGCGACGGCAACAACATGTTCGTCCATACCGGAACCCTGATGAAAGCCAACGACGAAAACGAAATTGCCGGCGTGCTGGCGCACGAAACCGGACATATTATGGGCGGGCATATTTTGCGGCAAAAGATTAAGCTGCAGAATATGCAGCAAATCAGTCTGGCTTCCATGCTGGCTGCCGGCGCCGCAGCAGCGGCGACCGGACGGGCAGACGCGGCCATTGCAATAATGATGGGAACGCAAAGCTCCATGCTCAACGCTATGCTGGCATATCAGGTCGAAGAGGAACGCAGCGCCGACGAATCGGCAGTAAAACTTTTGCAGAAAACAGAACAAAGTCCGGCCGGAATGCGAAATTTCATGAAGAAAATCGACAGGCAGAACCGGTTGAACGGCATTGCCGAAAATCCGTATTTTCGCACACATCCCGTTACTGCCGAGCGCATCAGTTTTCTGAACAATGCGGTCAGGCAATCCCCTTTTCCGGCACCGGCACACCCCAGCAACGAATTTCTGCGGGTAAAGGCCAAATTGTCCGCCTTTATGGAAGAACCGCGCAAAGTGCTGCAAAAATATCCGCCGAGCGACAAATCGACACCGGCGCGCTATGCGCAGGCAATCGTTTTTTTTCAGAATGCTCAAACTTAACCAGTCGTTAAAAATTTTAAACGAACTGATTGCCGAAGAACCGGAAAATCCGTACTTTCACGAGCTCAAAGGGCAGATTTTCATGGAAACGGGAAAAATAAAGCCGGCCCGCATCGAATATCAAAAAGCATTGTCCCTGTTACCGAACTCGGCGTTGTTTCAAATTAATCTGGCGCAGGCGGTGCTTGAAGACACCCCTAATCGCGATGAACTGGAGCATACGGCCAAAATTTTGAACAAATCACTTTTGCAGCGCCCGGACACTTATGGCTGGCTGCTTCTGTCGCGCGCTTACGGCGGACTTAACGATACGGCCAATTCCAATTATGCCGCGGCGGAATACAGCCTGCGCATCGGCGCGGCGGAAACAGCACGCCGGCAGGCCAATACGGCTCTCACAGCCAATCCTTCGCCGCAGCTTCGATTGAAAATAGACGATTTGCTAAATCGCATCGGCGAAGAAGATAAAAAATAATCCGCCAAATTTTCTTATCATTTCTTGCCAAAAATAAACACGGTCTCAGTAATTGTTGACTTTTACTTCAAGACACGATATATTATATCTGTGGTGTATTTAAGCGAAGGAGTCTCTATTTCAGAGGTTGTTCGTCTTTTCTTTGGTGCACCCGTATGTTAACGCAGGTTTCGGCTTCTAACTGTTTGAGGTGTATTATGTCTTATTCGCGTTGCTTATCTTTATCAACCTTATTAGCTTCAACTTTTATTATACCGGTTGCCGCTATGGATTTGACTGATACAATCCCTGACAGTTACCTTATATCGACACACACATACACACCTATTCCGAAACCTGCGTCTCTTACAAATTCTTATCAGACCGCCGCTGTCTGTTTCCTCGGAACCGGCGACTGCAACCCAAACGTCAACTACCAAAAAGGCGAGGACGACTATACAATTGATACGGCAAACCAATGCAAAAATGAGGGGTATATCTATACGGTGTGTGACTTACCATCTTATGTCGGAGGAAGTTCTTGTCCTTATAATGAAAATTATTATTCTTCTTGTATTGAAGATAAACTAAGAGCTTGTAAGGAAAGTGGTTATACAAATACTTCATGCTCATCTGGTGAAGTCGTTAATCAGACTTGTCCTTACAATTCTTCCCATATAAGCTGTAAATGCAACCCTTGCATCGATTATAATTATACATATCCTCAAGCAACAGCTCAAGGATATGTGTCTAACGGAAGTTGTCTAAGTTGCAACACAACCAAATACAAACGCAAGGAAAACCCCTGCTCCGGGTATACAACTTGCGAATGCGGCGGAGCAATAGGTGCCTCTGTATGTTATACGGGTTCGGTGAAAAAATTTAATAGCTGTAAAGCCTGCTGTGATGGAACTTATAAACTAACTTCTTGCGATAGCAGTAAAGGAATCTGTGAAAGCTGCGGTGGAAAATATAAATATACTTCTTGCAAAACCGGATGGATCTTAAGTGCAAACAATTGTGTGGCAAATGCTTGTAGCGGTTATGGAGCCACCTCCTGCGATACTTCAATCGGAACATGTAATTCCACCAATACCTGCCTTTCCGGTACAACAACAAAGTACAAATATACCTCATGCAAAACTGGATGGTATTTGAGTGGAGGTGATTGCAAAAAAAATTCTTGTTACGGATATTCTTTAAGCTCTTGTCCAAACAAAGCTTATTGTTCAAGCTGTTATTCCGGAACCAGTAAGTTATACCGTATCAACAGTTGCTATTCCGGTTATACTGAGTACAATAATGCCTGCATTATACAACCTTGTTATGTTGATAACTGTTATACCTGTGTAGGCGGAGACGCTTATACATGTAATAGCTGTAAAGGAAATTATGTTTTACATGAAGGCAAATGCAAAACTTGTCAAGCATCAAATTGTTATCAATGCGAAAGCAATGATATTTATAGTTGCTATTCCTGTAATATTGGCTATGCTTTGTCTGGTGGAAATTGTGAAAGATGTCGGGTTGACAATTGTTATGACTGCGAAAGAACAGATGTTAACTATTGTTCAGTCTGTGAAGATGGATATACATTATTTGCAGGTGATTGCTACGCGTGCAATGTTGAAAATTGTTCCTCTTGTTATTCTGATAATTATTGCTATTCATGTTATGATAGTTATACTGAAAACAATGGCAAATGTGAACGTATTTGTTCCGGATATACGGATACCAATAAACGCTATTGTCGTGAAACTGAAAAAGTATGCCCCGAAAATTCTTCGTATATTTCATGTAAATATTGTGATGCCGGACATAAAATGCTTGAAGATAGTGAGGGCGCAAAATATTGTGACTATAGTAGTAAGAGTGGTGATTTAAATTGCATAAATAATGGTTATCCTTGGCTGGTAAGCAGAATCTCTGACAATATATTACCCGGTTTAAGTAGTAATTCTGTAATTGTCAAATCCCTAAAATATTGCACAGGAGAAGACAGTGGACTTCAATATGCCGGTATTGCAAGCTGCTACAGCACAGGTGAGCTTGAAGCATTGGGATATATGGGAGATTGTAGTTATTTTTTTGGAAGCACAGTTTGTGGTAACTGGGAACCTGATAGTAATTCTTGGGAACCTAGTGAAGATGGTTCTACATGCGTTTGCAATAGAGGTAGCTATGAAACAACTTGTGGTGGAGAGCTTTAACTCTAGACTAAATTTTAAAGCCCCTCGTTTGAGGGGCTTGTTTTTATAATCCGAGTTCGGCTTTGACTTTGGCCGCAATTTCCAGATAAGCTTTGGTATGCGGGCTGTCCGGTTTGGAAACGACTATCGGCGTACCGTTATCGGCATTGGTTCGGATGTCAATATGCAGCGGAATCTCGCCGAGAAAAGGAACCCCCAGACTGTCGGCGGTTTTGCGGGCGCCTTCATGACCGAAGATATCGGCGCGGGTTCCGCATTTTTCACAAACATAATAGCTCATATTTTCGACGATGCCCAAAATCGGCACGTCAACGCGTTTGAACATATTGACGCCCTTGACCGCATCAATCAGCGCAATATCCTGCGGCGTTGAAACGATTACGGCGCCGTCCATATCAATTTTCTGCGACAGGGTAATCTGAATATCGCCGGTTCCGGGAGGCATATCAATGACCATAACGTCTATTTCTCCCCAGTTGACTTCGGTAAGCAGTTGTTCAATCGCGCCGCAGGCCTTGGCGCCGCGCCAGATAAGCGGCACGTCTTTGTCAATCAGGGTACCGATGGACATGGAGGCAATGTCCTGATAACGAAACGGTTCAAAGGTTTTGCCGTCATACGAAACGGCGCCGACGCCCTCATAACCCAGCATGGTCGGAATTGACGGGCCGTAAATATCAGCATCGAACAATGCGGTTTTAAGCCCGAGCCCCGACAGCGCCAAAGCCAGATTGACCGCCGTTGTCGACTTGCCGACGCCGCCTTTTCCTGAAGCCACGCCGATAATTTTCCTGACGCCTTTGATTTCCCATTTGGGATTCTCCGGCTTAAGCCCGATATTGGCTTTGGGCGCCGTATAAACGATTGAAACCTTTGCAATGCCGTCCATTTCGGAAATAGCGGACTTAAGACGCCCGGTCACTTCGGGATTTTCAACCGCGTTTTGCAGCGTGACAATCGCGCGGCCGTTGAAGACTTTTACGCTTTCAATCTGTTCCGGAGCAAAAACGGCTCCGACGAGTTCTCTGATTTTTTCTTCCATTATGCTTTTCAGCCCCCTGTTGATATAGTTTTATCAATAATTGTTTTTAGAATTCATATATATTATATATTGAACTAATACAACAAAATAAACTTATCAGAGGGATAAAACATGGTAAAAAATCAAGGCCCCTGGGGCAGCAGCGACGATGTGAACCCGTGGGGAAGCGCTGAAGAAACCGTTTCCAAACCCAAAGTCGTCAATTTTGAAAAAATCATTGACCGCAAAGGCGGCAACGGCGGCTTTGAGTTCAAAATCAAATGGGCCGTGCTGATCTTGCTGCTGGTCTGGCTGGCTTCGGGATTTTATCAGGTACAGCCCAGCGAACAGGGTGTCGTACTGCGTTTCGGCGCCTATAACCGTACGACGGACGCCGGCCTGCATTATCATCTCCCCTACCCGATTGAATCGGTCGACAAAGTGAGCATTACGCAGGAAAGAAGCATTACACTCGGCGTAACCGAGGCCTACGACGCTTCCAATCTGGCCGGTCTGCGCAACAGCCGCAACGGTTCGGACAGCGAACTTAATTCCTTTACCGAAAGCCATATGCTGACCGGCGACGAAAACATTGTCGACATCAATCTTACCGTAGTTTGGAAAATCAAAAATGCCAAAGACTATCTGTTTAACATGCGCAGCCCGGACGTAACGGTTCGCGTCGCCGCACAGTCGGTTCTGCGCGAAATTGTCGGACAATCCGAAATGCAGCCGATTATTACCGGCGACCGCGGCAAAGTCGAGGACGAAACCAAGGCTGAGCTGCAAAAAGTTCTTGACGAGTTCGGTTCCGGCGTGGAAATCGTCCGCGTCAAGCTGCAAAAGGCCGACCCGCCGAAGCAGGTTGTCGACGCATTCAACGAAGTTCAGCGCGCCAAAGCAGACATGGAGCGTTTCAAAAACGAAGCGGAGGCCTACCGCAACGAAGTGCTGCCGAAAGCCCGCGGCGAGGCGGCCAAGCGCCTGCAGGAAGCCCAGGCTTACAGAGAAGCCGTCGTCAACAAGGCCAAGGGTGATGCCGAACGTTTTATTTCGGTATACAACGCCTATAAACAGGGCAAGGAAATTACGGCCAAGCGCCTGTATCTGGAAACCATGGAAGGCGTGCTGGCCAATTCCAGAAAAGTTATCCTCGACCCGTCGGCAAAAGGCGGCAACGTTCTGCCGATTTTGCCACTGAACCGCAATAATCAGACACAGGAGAGCAAATAATGAACAATAACTGGAAATATTACATCGGCATCGTTTTTGTTGCTCTGTTGTTTGTACTGGCAAATTCGGTTTATATCGTCAATCAGGCCGAACAGGCAATTGTCCTGCAGTTCGGCGAGCCGGTGCGGCTGGTCAAGGAGCCGGGGCTGAAGTTCAAGATTCCGTTTATTCAGAACGTTACCCTCTACGACACTCGTCTGCTGAATCTGGATCCGCCGGCGCAGGAAGTGGTTCTGAACGACAAAAAACGTCTGGACGTCGACAGTTTTACCCGTTACAAAATCGTTGATCCGCTCAAGTTTTACCAGACGGTTCGCACAGAACCGATTGCCCGCGGCAAACTGGAAGAAATCGTTAATTCTTCGGTGCGCAAAATTCTCGGCCGGATTACGCTGCAGGAGCTGCTTTCGCAACAAAGAACCGAAATTATGCGCGACATCAGCAACGCGGTTAAAGTCGATGCCGCGCAAATCGGCGTAAGCGTCGCCGACGTCCGCATCCGCCGGGCTGACCTGCCGATTGAGGTTTTGCAGGCGATTAACGCCCGGATGAAAACCGAACGCGAAAGAGACGCCAAAGAGTTTCGCGCACAGGGACAACAGCAGGCTCAGCAAATCCGCGCCAAGGCAGACAAAGAGAGAACCATAATCATTGCCGAAGCCGAAAAACAGGCGCAGATTACCCGCGGACAGGGCGACGAAACCGCCATTAAAATCTGGAACGACGCAGCCGGCACCGACCCCGAATTTTATGCTTTCTACCGTTCGCTGGAAGCTTACAAAACGTCTTTGGGCGACGGCGAAGCCGAACTGGTTCTGTCGCCGGATTCCGAGTTTTTCAATTATTTCGGAAAGTCGATGAAAACGGAAAGATAGAAACCGATGAAAGCCGAACGCGGACTTAAATTCATTCTGACCGGGCTGTTCCTGTTTTGGAGCAGTTCGGTTCAGGCTCAGCAGGGATTTCCGTCATTTGCCGACCTGGCCGAAAAGCTGACGCCGTCGGTCGTCAACATTTCGACGCTGCATCAGCCGGACGAAAACGCCGAAACGGGCGAAAACGCCTTTTCCAGTCCCAATCCGGCCATCGACCGCTTTTTCAATCAGAAGGGCAACAATCAGACGGCGCTCGGCTCGGGCTTCATTATCAGCGAAGACGGATATATCATTACCAACAACCATGTTATCGATCAGGCCGAAGAAATCACGGTTACGCTGTCGGACAACGGAACCGAAACGGCCAGGCTGGTTGGTGTTGACCCGAAAACGGATCTGGCATTGATTAAAATCGACACAAAGAAGAAACTGACGCCCGCGGTTCTCGGAGATTCCGACAAAATCAGGGTCGGTGACTGGGTTCTGGCCATCGGCAATCCGTTCGGTCTCGGCGGCAGCGTTACGGCAGGCATCGTTTCGGCCAAGTCGCGCGATATTGAAGCCGGTCCCTATGACAATTTCATTCAGACCGACGCTTCAATCAATCAGGGAAGTTCCGGCGGCCCGATGTTTGACATGAACGGTGAAGTCATCGGCATTAACAGCGCCATTTTCTCAACCACCGGCGGCAGTATGGGCATCGGGTTTGCCATTCCGGTCAATTTGGCCAAATGGGTAGTTGAACAGCTGAAAAACAAAGGCGAAGTCAAACGCGGCTGGATCGGAGTCAAGATTCAACCCAACAGCGAAGAAATCGCCGCCAGCGTCGGACTGAACGCTCAGGAAGGCGTTTTGGTATCGGGTCTGAACGAAGGCGCTTCCGCCGGCACGGCCGGAATTACGGCAGGCGACATTATTTTGAGCTTTGACGGCCACCCCATCGACAATACAAAAAATCTGTCACGCATGGTAGCGGAAACCGAAATCGGCCGCAAAGTCAAAATCGAGTTGTGGCGGAACAAACAACGCGTGCCGCTGACGGTCGACATTCTGGAGATGCCGGAGGAAACTGAGCCGGCATCAGAAAAAACGACAGCCGAACCGGAAAGAAAAAACTCAGAAACGAATGACGACGGCATGATCGAAGAACTGGACATCCGTTTCAGCGAAATTACGCCGGAGCTGATGGACAGATATTCGCTGTCGACAGAAGCCAAAGGCGTCGTAATTACAGAAATCCGTCCCGGTTCGGATGCCGAAGAAAAAGGCCTGCGTACCGGCGACGTCGTTGCCAAAATCGACAAGAAAGACGTCTTTACGCTTGCAGACGTAAGAAACTACGTTAACGAAGCAAAAATGGAAAACAACCGTCCGGTTCTGCTGCTGGTGCAGGACAAAGGGATTGTTCATTTTGCCGCCCTTAAACTGAAAGATAACAAATGAGCCGGGTCGACTTTTATCATCTGCAAAACCAAACGCTTGAGAACGTGCTGCCGAAACTGCTGGAAAAAGCGTATGAAACCGGAAAAAAAGTCAAAATCAAAGTCGGCAACGAAGAGCGCGTCGAATTTATCAACACGTTTTTATGGACGTTTAACGACCAGTCGTTTATTCCGCACGGTTCGCGCAAGGACGGTTTCGGCGAAATGCAGCCGATTTGGCTTTCGGCCGGCGACGACAACCCGAACGGTTCGACGATGCTGTTTCTGGTTGACGGCGCCAAAATCGATTTGGACAGCCTGAAACAATATGAACGCGTTTTCAACATTTTTGACGGCAATTCGGAAACGGCGGTAAACGCTGCACGAACCTTCTGGAAAGAACTTAAAGGCGACGGCGCGGAAATTTATTACTGGCAGCAGGAAGACAACGGCCGCTGGAAGCAGAAGGCCTGAGCGGCAGGCGAAATATTTCCGCAATCTTGATAAAAATTTCATAGCACATATATCATATGTCATATTTTAGTTGTAAAAATATAATTTACAGGCTATACTGTTAATGTGTGTTGATTTAATATATTGTGTGTAGGTGTGCTATGAAATCCATGAACAAGTACTTGTTACTGACATCTTCGGCTATGATTGTAGCCAGAGTCGCTTCAGCCGCGCTGGAAACAGACGCAAAAGAAAATAAGACTGTTGTAAACAAACTCGAATTTAACCGAAAATATTCGGAACTAACTCCTCCAACCCTTGTTATTCCGCCGTTTTCTTCCGCTAAGGACTATAAGCGGCTGGCCGGTATTTGTTTTTTGGGCGTCGGCGACTGCGGCAGTGGAATAACTTTCGACAAAGGCGACGACTATGCGAAGCCTTGCGAACCTATCAACCCTTGTACCGGCTATAACCTGACCAATACGGCAAGCTGTACGGACGGATATACGACCTGCAACACCGGTTGCGAAGACAAATTCAAATGCAATCCGCCCCAATACACGCAGACCTGCGATTTTCCCTATCAGGGCGTCGGCACACCTAAAGACGGCAAATACAAATCTTGCGAATGTCAGGCTGCATTTAAATATGGTACCGGCGACTGTACGTCGCCCAAAGTTCCGGATACGTCGGGAACTTCCTGTGACGGCAAGTATTCCAGCTGTATCTGTCCGTCAACCTATACGGAATACTGTTCTTCGCCTTATGTCGGCGTAGGCGATTCCTGTGACGGCAAATATCAATCCTGCCAGTGCCCGGATACATATACAAGAGACTGCGAAAGCGAAGGTATGAGCGGTGTCGGCGACGCCTGCAACGGCTTGTACGAAGACTGCACGACCATCCCCTGTGACGAAGCCTACAATCAGACCTGCAACTATCCGTATCAGGGCGAAGGAGATTCCTGCGACGGCAAATACAAGTCATGCAGTTGTCCGTCTTCTTTCTCGGAAAGCTGTTCTTCGCCTTATGTCGGCGTCGGACAGTCCTGCAACGGGCTGTATCAGTCATGCACTTGTCCGAACAATTACAACAAAACCTGTGACGGACAAAATCCGGTCGGTTCGGCCTGTGACGGTTTATATTCGGACTGCGCGGACAAGAGTTGCGAGGAACTGGGCTATACGGAAACCTGCGACTCGGCTCAGAAAGGCGTCGGCGAGGCCTGCGACGGCAAATACAAGTCATGCGAATGCCGTTCCGATTTGGTCAGCTGTAATTCCGTCAGCAGCGGCGTAGGGCCGTCCTGCGGCGGTTTGTACACTTCATGCAGCTGCCGTTCGGATCTGGTCAGTTGTAGGTCTCCTGAGGTCGGCAGCGGCGCCTCCTGTGACGGCATGTATGAATCATGCAGCTGTCCGTCAAGTTACTCGGAAACCTGCAGCGGCCTTTATGAAGGCGTTGGTTCTTCCTGCAACGGCAAATATCAATCTTGTCAATGCCGTTCCGATCTCGAATCCTGCGACGGTAACTATGTCGGCGTCGGTGAAAGCTGCGACGGCAAATATGCCGCCTGCCAGTGCAACAGCAACTTTGATGAGGTGTGTACCGGCGATCAAGTTTGCGATGCAGCCAGTTCCTGCGGTGGTAAATGTTCCAGCTGCTATGTTCCGAGTTCCGGCGGTTCTAGCGGAGACTCTTCCAGCGGCAGCAGCGGCGGTGGCGGTGGTGGCTGGTACGAAAGCTATGATAGCACAAGCTTCTGTGACGTATTTTCAAGTTATTGTTAATTACCGAGCCTGCCTGAAAATCGGGTTTCAGGCAGGCTCCTTTTTTCTAAAGAACAGATAAAGATGATAAGTTTTGAAGACGAACAACAATCCGGGTTCAAGAACTTTTTAAAAATCAATGACCGTCTGTGCCCGAAAATATTTGACTCTGAAGAACGGATGCTTCCGGAAGTCCGCCAAACTCTGCTCAATATTGCCGAGTTTATGGGCAATTACACAGCGAATATTTTCGTTAATCTGACCACGACCGACATTGTGCTCAGCGGCAGCATGGGCGGTTATACCTATAGTGAAGATTCGGACATTGATCTGATGGTTTTGCTCAAAACCGACGAAAACATAATCAGCGCCGAAGAATTTGAACAGCAGTTTATTTTTTTAAATTCCGGTCTGGTCGGCCGCGGCTATAAGTTTGACATCAGAGGCCACAACGTCGATTACAAATGGCATACGGACACGCCGCCGAGCTCCGGCATTTATTCGGTCAAGGACGACAAATGGATAAGCCGGCCGGTTAAACGCGCATACGGCTTTACACCGGAACAATTTGCCGAAAAAATGGCAGCGTTTGTGCAAAAAACCGACGATTTTATGGCGTCGCTTCCCCGCAACGAGCGCAACTTTCTGACCATGGAAAGTTGCGAAAAAACGGAAGATTTTTACAAAAGCCTGCGCAAGGAAAACGACCGGGTTCTGACAACTTCGCCAGACAAGGAATTTGACATCGACTATGCCGTTTACAGGTGTTTTCGCAGATACGGCAAACATAATAAACTAATGGAAGCCGTTACACGCTCTTATGCCAACAACTTAAGCAGTTAGGAGGCGGAAAAAAATGAGTTATGCGTTCGAAATCGCCCAGTTGGCCGAAGAAGTTACAAAAACGCAAAAATTTCTCCATCCGATGATTTTTGACTTCAAAGGCAGGATGTATGAAGACATACGGCAAAAGCTGCTCGATGCCGCAGATTTCTTTATACGGAAGTCCATTGCAGACATATCATCGCTGGAGGTTCGAGAGATTATTCTCTGTGCCTCCAGTGCAGGATATTTATACAAGGAAAACTCTGACCTTGACCTGAAAGTTTTGGTCGGCGCCAAAGCCGGCGGCTGTATTCAGAATACGGAAAAAGCCATTAACGATCTGCTGTCGCTGATTGCCGTCAACTATTTTGGACACAAAATATATCTGACTGTCAACAAAATGCCGCTGGACATTAAATTTGAAGCAAAATTTGACGATTTTCTCGGCTGCTATTCTCTGACACATAACCAATGGATTGTTACGCCGCAAAAACAGCCGGCCGACGGCATCAACAAAGACTATCTGATTAAGGGCTATTTCAGCCAGCTGGCCGAAATCAGCAGTTTTATGGCAGAATTGCCGATGGAAAGTGGAGTTTATTCGCCAAACGAGATAGAACAAATAAACGCCTTCTTTTGTGAAATAAATCAACCAAAATTAAATTCTAAGGATTATTTTGTTTATCGTTTGCTCTGCAAAAGCGGCAAAATGCAGGAATTCGGCACCGACTGCGTCAACGCCGCAGTCGACAGTTTTTCTTTAAGATAAGGAGAAAGGTAATGTTGCTTGGCCGCGACATATTGAAAACAGCCCAAGGTATTTTAACCCTACGGGACAAGCTGCATCCTTTGCTGTTTGACAACACAGGAACAATGATAGACGAACCGCGGCAACAATTGCTGAAAATATCTCAATTTTACATAGGCAAAGCTCTAAGAACAATTAAAAATGTTGAAGTGATCGACATTATTCTGGTCGGCTCTTCGTCCAGTTACTTTTATACGGAAACTTCCGATTTTGACATTAAAATCCTGCTCGACTTCAGCAAAAACAAAGCCATCGGTTCCAATATAAAGACGCTTCTCAAAATTCTCAACAACACTTACTACAGTACCAGCGTTAAACTTAGGCTTTACAAACGCTATATCGACTTCCGGTTCAGCGAAAACGATAACTTTGTTATCGGCAATTATTCACTTCTGCACAATAAATGGAATGTCAAGCCCCGTCATGACTTTGACGTCGCTCATATTCAATCAGCGGAATTGGTTCGAAAATTTTACAGCAGAACTGCCGAAACCTACCGTATTTTTTCCCAACTTGTATCTGAAAACGGGATATTTGCAAAAAGTGAAATTCAAAAAATTGCCAATGACTATACAAGATATTTTTCAGACGATGTTCAGGCCAGAGCCGACATTGACAATCGTCTGGCCGATTTTCTGTCATTCAAGCTCATCCGCAAAACGCATTTTCTGAGGGAACTTATTGATTTTGAAAGACAAGCAAACAACGACCGTCTCTCTTTAAGGAAGGAATACGAAAGATGACCTCGTTGCTGCAAACGGCCAGAGAACTGTTGCAAATGCAACCGACGCTGCATCCGAAAATTTTCGGCGCCGATGAACGTCTTCTTCCTGACGTGCGGCAAAAAATCATGAATGCAGTCGGTTTCATGATTCGGCAAAGAATCAGCCGTTTTTACGGTCTCAAAGTCACAGACATCGTCATTGTCGGTTCGGTTGGCGGTTATATGTATCATGAAAATTCGGACATCGACGTCAAAATATTTTTGGAAACGGATAATCCGACAATCAAAAATCTGAGTTTTTTTTGCAAATACTGCTGCTGCGCGAAACTAGACGGCGACGGAACCCCTCTGCCCGTTTTTTATGTCAACGGTCTGTTTCTTGACATAGCCTTTGCTCCCGCACGCTATGACAACGGCGGCAATTATTCGGTTCTCAATGACCATTGGGTGACCAACCCCAGAAAAGACAATTTGGCAGCGCGTTTTTCGCCCGGGGAAATCGTCAAAGGCTATTATCTGTTCCGCCGCCGCATCGAAAGGGCCATTGCAGAGTTTGATTTTCGGACGGCATCGCCGCCGCTCAGAACCTCTACAACCTCAACCGGCTGCGCCGTTCGTTCTTTTCCATCAAAAATAACCTGAGCCAAGACTATGATGCAAATATCAAAAAGTTTCTAATCTACCGGCTTTTTGTCAGACGAAAAGAACTGAAACAGCTGAGTTTTCTGCTCTCGCAAATGGAAAACGACTTTTACTTCTCACCGGAAAGGACAAACCATGGACAATAACGAAGACTATGTCAAGCAACAGATAAACGCACTGATACATGTTCAGGACAATCTGTGTCCGGAGCTGTTTTCCGCCAGCCAGAAGCTGCGTCCGGAAGTGAGGGAAGTCATTTTGAACATTGTCGAATTTGCCGGCGAACTCATCCGGGAGACATTTAAGCAGGCCAAACTCAAAGACGTGCTCATCTGCGGCAGCTGCGCCGGTTATCTTTATCTGCCGCAAAGCGAAATCGACGTGGTTCTGTTATGGAAAATGCCCGCAGCGCTGCAGTCGCCCGAAGATTTTGAGGAAAAACTGAAACTCAGCAACGGAGGTTATCGCAACCGCGGTTTCAACTTCGAAATTTACGGCCGGCCGGTCAATTATGCCAGTTACGCAACCATGCCGGGCGGTTCCGGCATCTATTCCGTTACGCAGAACAAATGGCTGAGTTTTCCGGAAAGAAAGCATTTTACCTATTCGCTGAACGATTTGTACAAACGCTATGCCGAAGTCGACGAAACCGTTAATAACTTTATGCGTTCGCTGCCCAAAAGCGGAAAAAATTTCATTACACCGGCTGACTGCCTGAAAGTCGAAAACTTTTACCAAATGCTCTACGCCGACGCCTTAGACAATGAACGTAATACGAAAGAAAAGGAATATAACCTTGATTTTCAGGCTTTCAGACTGTTTCGGCGACTGGGAAAAGCCGAACAGCTAAAAAAATACGTTCGCAATTCCTATTTTATGTATTTTGTCTGAGGGAGAAACGCCATGGCAATAAAAGGTTGTGTCGAAAGGATTGCGCAAAGCCAACTATCACGGAAAGCAAAACTTAATTCCTTTTTCTTTGACGAGAACGAAGTTATGCATGAAAACATTCGTAAACGTCTCTTGGCTTATGCACAAATATATATCGACAACATTTACGAAAAATTTGAAAATACGGTTATTAAGGACATTTGTCTGGTTGGCTCACAAGCATCGTATTTTTACCATGATCAGTCAGATATTGACCTTGTTATAAACATTCAAAGCGAGGACAACAATTATTTACAGCCGGATAATTTCAAGTCTCTACATAAATATATAGGAGCCTATGAAAATGATTTTTTGCCATATGATAAAGTTTTTCATCAATATTCTATTGATATAAAACCGTTTCGTTTTCAGTACTTATATGAACAACAATATTCACTCTTACAAAATAAATGGATTAATCATTTTGATGAAAAATTTTTATCAAAACTTTCCCCTCAGCTTATTGTAGAAACCTACTACAAAAAACTAGCAGAAATTTTTAGTAAGATGCAAGAAATTTACACTATTGCAGACAGCACCTTGAAGCAAAAGAACGCCCTTTTAAAAGAATATTATAACTATTTGCTGTTTGAAATGCGCAATGAAAGTTATTTGATGAATGTTATATACAGAACATTACGTAGTCAGCATCAAATACAAGCCTTGGGAACATTATCAGCTCTTAACGACCTTAAAAGAATCAATAATCTGACGACCGGAAACAGATATGCGGCAACCGAAACGCCGGAAGATACGGCACAAAGGCTGTTGTCTCCGCAGGACAGGCTTTCGCCGCTGCTCTTTGACAATGAAGCACATATACATGAAGACCTGCGAAAAAAACTGATTGATGCGGCAAAAATCGTTTTTGAACACACGGCGGGAAAACTTGACGGCACCGTCATCAAAGACATCTGTCTTATCGGTTCCATGGTCAGTTACAGCTACAGAGCAGATTCAGATATCGACGTCGCCGTTATCGTCGACTTTGACAAATGTCCGTACATCGACCTGCGAAACAAAGTAAGAGCCGTTGATTTTCTGACCGAAATTTACGCAGCTGCCGTCGACGTTCTGCCCCAATTCCGCATAGGCGGCAAAATGGTTGACATTACGCTGAAAACCAATATCAGTAGAGAATGTTATTCCCTACTGCAAAACAAATGGATATCAAAACCTGAACACAATATCTCTGAAAAAATCTCCGCTGGAGAACTTGTGGTATATTTCTATAAAGAACTGGAAAAATATGCACTTTTTATGAAGCAATTCAAACTTATCAATGGACATTATAATATCACTGACTGTACAAAAATTCGTAATGATATTATTGATAAAATGAATATGCACCACCAAAATACTTCTGAAAATCATCTGGTATATAGAATGCTTTCGCAACAGGGACTGATAAGATTATTCGGCAGCAACATGAACGACAGCCTTAATTTTGCATTGTCTCTGACGGGAAAGCCTGCCGGGACATAACGTCAGCGTCGGTTTTTCCCCGAAACAGCTCCGCCGGATGATTATCCGCCCATTTGCAGAAATCATAACGGCTGAAACTTTGTCCGACCAAGCCGAAAAGGCGCAGATTTTCATCATAAGAGCGTTCCAGCTGCGCTAAAAATTCCGGTTCCTGTTCAGCATAAACGCGATTGATTTCCTTCCGGAAAGCAAAACGCTCCCAAGGTTGAAAACGGGCGACAAACGCTTCCGCACCGGCTATCTGCCGGGCATGCTGATGGTTAAATTCGCCGACCAGCCCGTCAAGCCGGTAATTATAAGACAGGCAATAGGCATACAGCGCTTCCGTATAACGGCGCTGATAAAGCATAAAAGCCGAAACCCGCTCCAATTCGGCCTGTTCATATGCCGTATCGGGCACATAAGTCGGATTAAATTTCCAGATAACAGCGCCGCAAACACCGGCGATAATCAAAAGTCTGCGTATTTTCATGTATGTATGCTACACCGTACAAGTTTATAAAAACTAAACTTCTGAACAAATTGTCATAAAACTGCAACGCTATTCCGATTGCGGCAAATTTTGTTTCATTATAGAATAAGATATTGTCATCAGATGTGGAGGTGCGCCATGAAAAAGAATCTTACCCGGACAGATGTTTTTTATTACAGCCGCCGCAAACTGGCGCTGTATCTTCTGTTTAACCTTGGACTGCTGACTCTGGCGCTGTTTTTTACCTGGGTTATTTTTCCGCAATACGGCCTTGTTTACAGCTTTGCCGTTGGTACCTGTCTTTTGTCGGTTGCCGCAGCGTCGGCCGTCATTATCATCCATCATCCGCTGGCCGTTATTACGCCCGCATCAATAAAAATTGACCTGTGCGCACCGCTCAAATGGAAAGACATCAAAAAAGCCCGCAAAATACAAGTCGGCCATCAATGTTGCCGGAGAGAAATAATCGTTCTGGAAGTGAAAGACCTGTCCAAACACCGTTTGAATTTTATGCAAAAACTGATTAAAAACTCCGAATTTTCGGCTTTCTCAATTCCGCTTTACGCTATGGAACCCCGCGACGCGGAAGCAATCGAGAGTATCGTCGGCAATTATGTCAGCCTTAAAAAGCCGGCTTAACGCAGACGGCGTTCCCAAAGCTCGTCAAACAGTTCGCTGCCGGAACGGTCAAGCCATTCAAACAGCACCATCTCGCGCGAAACGATGTCAATTCCGTTTTTGGCAAGACGCTGCAGTCCCAGCGCGTTCTGAAAATTGCTGCGCGAGGAACAGGCGTCGGTCACGACAAAAACTTCATAACCGGCATTATGAAAATCTATCGCCGTCTGAAGCACGCACAAATGCACCTCCAATCCGGCAACAATAATCTGTTTTCTTCCGCTGTCCTCGACTACCTTGCGGATGGTATCGTTTTTGTAGCAGGAGAAAGTGTCCTTTTCGTAATATTTGGTATCTTTTTTCAAAACCCGCCGCAAATCAATCATCGTCTGGCCGAAAACCTTATGGTCCTGTTCGGCAATGACACAGGGAATATTCAATTCCCCGGCAACTTCAAGCAGGGTCGTGCAGCCGTTGATGACCTCGCGGGGACTTTCCTGAACCGGCGTCAGATTTTCCTGGACGTCAATGACCAGCAAGATTGAATTGTTTTTATCCATAAGCATGGCAGTCCCCCTCTGTTCTGATAAATATAAATTCATGTTATTCCGATATCGTTAACAAAAAATAAACGTCCAAATTTTACCGGTACCGACGCATAAAGAATTATTTGCATTTAAATACCGGTATTTTATAATGAGAAAAAAACTGATGGACAGTCTATGAAAATATTACTGGTAGAAGACGATTTGAAACTCGGCGCCGCCGTTCGGCAGCTTTTGGAACTCAGCGGATATGCCGCAGATTGGGCAAAAGACGGCAAAGAAGCCCTTGAGTTTGTATCAGACAGCAAACTTGACGCTTATGATGCAATTATTCTGGACTGGATGCTGCCGGAACTCAACGGCATTGAAATCTGCAAAATATTGCGAGGCAACCCAAAATACAACTATCAGGGCGGCATTATTTTCGTTACGGCAAAAGACGGACTGGACGACTGCGTCCGCGGACTGGACGCCGGCGCAGACGACTATATTGTCAAACCTTTTCAAACCAAGGAACTGACCGCCAGAATAAACGCCGTCTGCCGCCGCAAGACCAAGCCTTTCATGGACAGCATCTTCCGCAGGCAGGCCATCAGTCTGAACCGCAGTCTGCATTCCGTTTCGCATAACGGCAAAGAACTTTCGCTCGGCCGTAAGGAATTTGAATTGTTCAGCCTTTTGTTCATAAATCAGAACAACATCATTCCCCGAGCCACAATTTTCGAAAAAGTATGGAACGACAGACCGGACACCTCCCCGGCCAGCTTGGATTCGCATATTTATCTTTTGCGCAAAAAACTCAAACCTTTCTGCGACAAAATAAAAATAAGGCTGATTAAAAATGTCGGCTATCTTATGGAAATAGAAAATGATAAATAAAATCAAAAAACAGCTTATCGTCAAATATACGCTTATTCTGACCCTGTTGCTGACCGTCGTTACCTTCGGCAGCTATTTTGTTCACCGGTTAATCGTAAACGACGCCATGAACGACGCTTTGCTTGACTACCTCAACGAAGAAGTCTGGGAAGCCGAACGGCATGCCGGAAAGACGCCGACGGAAGCCGAATTTAACAAAATCAACTCCGACGTCAATTCCATTCACACCTTTACCTACTGGTTTTTCGGCGACCGTCTCGTTCACGCAGAAGAGCCGATAAACGAAGAAGTTTCCTTCCTGCTGCAAAAACGGATGCGCGGCAATTCTTATCAGGAAAGAAAAATTTATTTCGAAAACATTAAACACAATAAAACAAAATGGTATTTTCTGCTGGCCATGCAGAACATCAGCATTAACGGCAAAATTGCGGGAAAGGTTTTCGTCCTTACCAATGTCTCACCGTTGAAGAAAAGCAACAAAAGATACGTTGCCAACGCGCTGCTGATTATTCTGCTGTTGTCCGCCCTTTCCTGTCTGGTCAGTAATTTTCTGGCCGGAAGAGCCGTAGAGCAAATTAATAAGTTTTTTGAAAAACAAAAGCGTTTTGTTTCGGACGCTTCACATGAATTCAGAACGCCGCTCAGCATTCTGCTTTCATATACGGAACTGCTCGAACTTAAAACCGGCAGCAGCGAAATTATTAAAAGCATGAAAGACGAAATTCTCGGCATGTCGGAATTGAGCGGCAGACTTCTGGAACTGGCGCGTTCAGACAACGACCAGTTTGAGCTGAAATGCGAAGACATCAACCTTACGGAAATAATCCTGCCCCTGACCGAAAGCCTGAAACTCTCCGCACCGGCCAAAAACATTACGGCAGCCGCCGCTCCCGATTTGAAAATATGCGGCGACCGCAGCCTGCTCAAGCAGCTTCTGTATATTTTGACGGACAATGCCGTCAAATATACCGGAGAAAACGGCCGTATCGAAATTTCTGCCGCCGCCGAAGCGGAAAACATCAAAATAACGGTCAAAGACAACGGCCTCGGCATTTCAGAGGAAGACAGAAGGCATATTTTCGAGCGTTTTTACCGTGCGGAAAAGTCCCGAAACCGCAACAAAGGCGGTCTCGGACTAGGCCTTTCCCTGGCGGAAATCATAGTCCGGCACCATGGAGGAACCATCAGCGTCGAATCCGCAGAGGGTAAAGGCTCTCGTTTCACGGTCATTTTGCCGAAAGTCCACAGCTGCTGAAAATATCCAGTCCGGCATTGTAAACAGAGGTTTTGACTTTCATCAGCCCCAAAACCGAATGAAACAGGTTGTCTGAGAATAGCCTGCGGTACGAGCCTGACGTTGCAGGCATTTCCAGTCGGACGACGTCGATTTTTTCATTTTTTCGGACACCCAAAGCAAAAAGGGAACTTTTTTCTGTTCCTGCGGCGCAATCGCATAGGGAATGCCGTGTAGATAAATATTGTTTTCGCCCAAAGATTCACCATGGTCGGAAATATAAATCAGCCCGGTTTCATACTGCGGAAATTTTTTCAGAATATCTATGGCCGAAGAAATTACAAAATCCGTGTACAGAATCGTATTGTCATAGGTGTTGACTATCTGTTCGCGGCTGCATTTCTGCAAATCTGCCGTATCACAGGCCGGCAAAAACTTTTTGAAACGCTCGGGATAGCGTTTATAATAAGTCGGTCCGTGGCTTCCCATCATGTGCAGAACGATAACCGTATCTTTTTTCAGTTCTGAAATTTTTTCGAATAAACCATTCAACAGAACCTCGTCACGGCAAAAATCCTTTTCACAATGTACGGGATTCCGCGAAGCGACCATATCTTCCGACGCCACGCGTTTGCAGACACCTTTGCATCCGTCATCATTTTCGCGCCACCAAACATCGTATCCGGCAAGCTGCAGCAAATCGACAAGATTTTGCGTATATTTTGCATCGTCAGCATCAAAATTATCCCGTCCGAAGTGTGAAAACATGCACGGCAGCGAAACAGCCGTCGCCGTTCCGCAGGAAGAAGTATCCTGAAAGCTGACAATATCCTGTTTGGCCAGCAAAGGATTGGTTTCGCGCTCATAAACATAAAGCGAAAAGTTTTTGGCGCGAGCCGTTTCTCCAATCATCAGCACCAAAACCCGGCGAGGCGCATTGACCGGAAATTCCGCCGACGCTTTGTCGTCCAAAACAACAAATTTGCGCGTCGCGTCAGACTGACGCTTATAATACCTGCCGACGGCATAAATATAATTAAACGTATTAATCAGTTTGCGAACTTCCCTATTGTTGCGGCCGAAAGAAACATATTCCTTATACGAAACAGGTACAAAACACAACAACATAAGAAAAGCAGCCAGCATATTGCGGAAACGCAGAAAAAGTTCCGTTTTCCACGGCACAAAAACGATTTTAGCCCACCAGAGCGGCAAAAGCGGCAATATCCCGCTTAAAAGCACCCAGACGACGGCTGAAAAAGTTATCAGGTCGAAAGCTTCGCGGCTGTTGGTTTCAATGATATTGCGATACATATCGGAATCAATGAAAACACCTAAGTTAAACATGGCGTAATTAGCCACAGACGACAATAACAGCAATATCGTCAACAGAGGTTTGACAATATAAGGGCAGACGATCAGCGAAAAAAACAGATACAACGGCACAACGATAAAAAACGGCAGCGAAGCAAGAAATACCCATCCTGCCCAGCCGCTGATTTCCAGGTTGTCCGCAATAAAACGCCAAAAACCGAAATTAAGCACCAGACCGAAATAAAGCGATAAGACAAGGACCAGCGCCGACGAAGAAATTTTATACGACTTTATCATAACGCTGTCTCCGCTTAAAAACAAAACAGCGTCAGACAGACGACAAGCGGAACGGAAAAGTTGTCGTCAACCCTTATCGCCTTTTCGTAAAGTTCGCAAAGGGCGGCAAACGTGCAGGCGGCAACCCCCGATGTTCCAAGGGGATACATTCCGTCAAAAGCTACCATAACATACAGGGCGCTGAGAAAAAACATGACAGTTCCTTCAAGCGATTTGGAAGCATAAAGGCGGCGCGTACCGAACATTTTGCCGAATATGGCGGCACAAGTGTCCGAAATCAACACGATCGTCATTCCGATAACGGCCAATTCCTTAGGAAAAAGAAGCGTGGTTATAACGGCCGCTCCCAGCAAATAAAGCGAACCGCTGGGACAAAAGCGGTTTTTTCTGATCTCGCGGCAGCGCAGCGTCTTGAGAAAAACGCCCTCAAACAAACGACGAGCCAGCGAAACCCTTCTGTAACAGGCATATTCAACGACGAGATTACCCAAGAACAAAGTACAGAAAACTGTCAGCGAGAAATTCCGCGGCGCGGCATAAATCAACAGCGGCATCCATAGAGAACTAAGATGAACAGCTTTTCTGTAAAATTCGTTTTTTAAATTTTTTGCGGAAAAAGCACTCATTTCCAAAAACATGTCATATCTCCGATTTATGTTTAACTGTTTGCTGCATAAACCGGTAATCTGAAAATAATCTCAAATCAGAAACAATTGACTGAAAAAATCCGCATCAAAACCAGATAACGCTGCAATTCATATGAATTGCAGCGTTATCTTCAATTTTCCACTCTGCCGTTTATTTCGGCATTCATGTCTTGGTTGGCCTGATCAACCTTGTCATAATCAATGTTTCCTTCATGGTCATAAATATCCGGCCTGTCATTCCAGGAATGCGTCGAATCGACGTTATCCCAGTAATCTTTCATCGCCTGTTCCTGATGATAGCTCAGGTAATCGCCGTCCATATCACAGCTGCCTGAAGCAGAACGGCTGCCTGACCGCGAACCGGACGATTTTCGACCGGAAAAAACATCACCGGCTCCCCAGTCGGAAAATTCCCGAAAATAAGCAATAATCAAATGAATGCTCAATATGATTACGCCCAGCCCGAACTGCCAGCCGCCGCCAATAATCGCGAAAGCAAAAAACACTGATATCCCTACAAATGCCAATTCGACATTTTCCTTGCTGCATTTGTCTATCCACCAATAAGGCGAAATCCAAACGAGCAGAACTAAAATACCAATAAATATTCCCATAAGGCATAAGTTATTAAAAGTTAATAATAAAGATAATACTCTCGAAATTTGTTACCGTTTTACTCCAATTTAGACAAAAAGGCAAGTTTTTATTGCTTCCAATAAGATAAGCCTTGCCGAGTAATTTGTGTATTTATTGCAGCTCCGGTGAGGATTGCCGGGCTAATCGGAATGGGGCCTGACGACAGCTAACCAAACAGTCCTTAAAACACTCTCCATAATGGGGAGTGTTTTCGTATTCATAAGCTTTAACATTTGGTTTTCCGGAAGCATTCCTTCCGAACCATTATATTCATTCGCTGTTCAAAAGGCTCAAAACCATATTTTTCATAGAATCTGCAAGCTCCGGTATTTTTGTTAAAAACGCCCAGCCTTATTTCGTCAACATTTTCATTTTTACAAAAATCATATAAAAAATCCATTAGCTTTCTGCCAATCCCGTTTCCTCGCATACCTGCCTTAACACCAAAATTTGAAACATTCACAACATTTGATTTTTCCAGATAGGGGCTGAATTTTCTTTCCGCTAACAAATAACCTTGAATTTCGTTTTCTTCTTCTGCCACCAGCGCGATAATCTTATTGCTTTCCAGCGACTGCATAAAACCGACTTTCTCCATTTCATCGTCTTGTTCCGCAAAATATCCCCCTAAAAATTCTCTGTGATGATTACGTACTTCACGACAGAGTTCCAAAACCTGTAAGATATCCTCTTTTTCAAATTTTCTGATTTTCATTTTATTTGTCCTTTAGAAATAACAAAATCTGTCCGGCCGTTTCCTGAGGTGTCTGCATCCCGTTATCAATAATTAAATCCGCATATTTTGAGTTATGATATCCCTCACGGTACATTTCCTTAATTCTCTCAACTTCCGCCCCGGACAAACTCCTTTCTCCGCGCTTTCCGATGCAGATTTCCATTGGCGGCGCAAGCGTAATGTTGATAAATTTTGTGTTTTTATCTTCCCAGTTTTTCCACTCGTTAAATAGTTTCCCGGTCATAGGGTAAGCAAAAACAATATTTTCATATTGTTTTTTTCGTTTCTCCGTTCTGATAATTTCTTGCAAACGTCTTATCCTTTCCCGCCAGCCTTCCTCACGATTTAATCCCAGAAGATGCCGCTCTTCGTCCGACAGCAAATCATCAACTTCAATGAAACAAGCGGATTTCAGCTGCTGGACGAGTATTTTTGAAACCGTTGATTTTCCGGAATTTATCGGGCCATTAATATTTAAAATCAGCATATTTAATTCTCCATCAGCAATTAAACCTTAAAATCGAAATATTTTCAATCAATTTGATTTAGCCCGTTATTTGCTTTGCTCCAGCCCGAACTCTACTCGTTCGCCTTCGGGGATTACACAATACAAAAACCCCCTCTGTCAGAGGGGGTTGCTTTTATTCGCAACGCTGTTGCGACAACGAGAGTGGCTAGGTCGTCGCCGACGTTTCGGCTCCTCGCATACGCCTGCTTCCGCTTCGCTCCAGCCCGAACTCTACTCGTTCGCCTTCGGGGATTACACAATACAAAAACCCCCTCTGTCAGAGGGGGTTTTTGTATTGGTGATCCCAACGAGAGTCGAACTCGTGTTACAGCCTTGAGAGGGCCGTGTCCTAGGCCACTAGACGATGGGACCATATATTTTAATACCAAGACACCTCTTCGGTATCTAATTTCGCTTCGTTCCTTTCAGTTCCCTCGCTCAATAAGATATTCCGAAGAACTTGCAGACAAAAATAACAATACTTTGTTATTTTTACTTAGCGTTCTAGGCCACTAGACGATGGGACCATATGTTTTAATATGCCGGTCAAAAGCCAAGACCACTTTATACATCGGCATTAAATCCTTTTTGCCGAACGAAACATCATCTTGATAATCTAAAATCACAAAAGTTGCAAGTGTTTTTTTACGCATGATTGCTTTCAGAAAGAAAAACTTCTTCCCAAGTGCCCAATCCGGCCTTATTCCAATCCAGCGGAATATTGTCGACAATTTCCATTTCAACCGGATAGGTTTCCTTAATATTATCCAGAATCGTTTCAACCACCATTACCTGGAAAGCCTTGCGCAGCTTATCGCGAATTTCGGGATGAATATAGTCAAGGATAATTTTCTGCCGGGCATTGCGCAGGAAAATGGCATGATCCCGCCCGTCATAAATAATTTTCGGAACCTCGGGGTGGTTCTTTTTAGCCTCCATAAAGATATACAGCTCATTTCCGCTCGAGCCGCCTTCCGCAATCAAAAAACATCCTTCCTTGGTATAATTTGACATGGCTATCTTGAATGCCCCATAAATTTGTTAATTTTGTTGAACAAAGTGTTTCGCTCCGGATTTGCACGGTCTTCCGCAACATATTCCTGCGTGAGGGCCTGAAGTTCGTCAACGGCTTTTTTGGCGAAGGAAAGCGTCCTTTTGGAAGCCTTATACAATCCTTTTACGCCATAAACGAAAGCCTTTTTGATTTCCTTGTGTCCGGCATAGGCCAAAATAACCGAGGCCATACCAAAACTTACGGCTCCCAAATCGTGTTTGTTCAGATTAACGGCCATTTCGCCTTCTCTGCCGCTCCAGGCCGAATCAACTTCGGTTACGGTGCGGTTCTGCTGCGCGCTGCCAAACTCTTTAACGCTTTTTTCGGCTGCGGCATAAATTCCCAAGGCAAAGCCCATTCCTTTGGCAGCCTCGGCAAAGTTCGCCATCTGTCTTTTTCCGGTTTCGGTGTTCTGCTCAGCACCATTGGTATAAGCCGTATTCATATAGACCTCCGTTTTTATCTTTATTGATTTCATTGTATAATTTTAGACAAAATTTGTCAATAAAAAGTCAATAAAGAAAAATAATTTATACACAATATATATAAGGGTCAAATAATTAAAAACCCCTTAAGAAAAGCGGCTTAAGGGGTTGTCATCCAATTTTCAGTTCCATCTGACCAGATGGTCAAGAAAAGCTTCCACAAAATCGGGACGGCGGTTCTGATAATCAAGATAATAGGCATGCTCCCAGACGTCTACGGTAATCAGCGGCTTGTAACCGTGAGCAATCGGCGTATCGGCATTGGCGGTTTTCATGACGCTCAGCTTGCCGTCTTTTTCGACCAGCCATGCCCAGCCGGAGCCGAATTGTGTGGTTGCGGCAGTTTTGAATTCGGAACGGAAATTTTCATAAGAGCCGAAATCGCGTTCGATTTTTTTCTTCAGTTCGCCGGAAGGCTCACCGCCGCCGTCTTTCTGCATACAGTTCCAGAAAAAGGCATGATTCCAAGCCTGTGCGGCATTATTGAAAATCCCGGTAAACTCCTTGCGGCCCGCAGTGTTTTTAACAACCTCTTCCAGCGGCATGTTTTCAAATTCGGTATCTTTGACCAGCTTGTTCAGATTGTCGACATATGCTTTGTGATGTTTGCCGTAATGAAACTCCATAGTTTTTTCGGAAATATACGGTTCCAGTGCGTTCATCGGATACGGAAGCGGCGGTAAATCAAACATTAGGGTTCTCCTTTTGACAGACGTTATTGTTTCTTTCTTTTTATATAGGCATTCGTGCCGATTTCATCAAGGGTTTTCTGCTCTTTGGCATTGTTTTCCTTTTCGCGGCGCTTTTGACGATTGTCGTCAACAATCTCAAAAGTCTTCTGTTCCTTAAACATGTCGGCGATTTTGTCGCGAACTTTCTCAATTTCCGCCCGCACGGCCGCCAACTGCCGTTCGAAAGCTTCGCGATATTGCAGGTAGCGTTTGGTATAGGCGCCGAAATCGCCGGTGCCGGGATGCGCCGAAGCAAATTCCTTTTCCCGTTCATACTCGGCATTGAGCCGCTCCAGACCGCTTTGCAGCTTTTCTTCATTTGTCTGCAATTCGGCCAAAATCTTGCGTTGTTCGTCAATGTTGAACTTTTGGATTCGCTGAAGCGTTTGCAGAGAACTTTTCATTTACGCCGCCCTACGATGCCTTATACGGCGTGTCGAGAATTTCTTTCAGCTGCATGTAGCCTTCGGCCAGCGTAACCTTTTCGTTCTTTTTCTGCGTCAGGAAAGATTCAATTTTCGGATAATAGAAAATCGCTTCGTCAACCTCTTTGTTGGACCCCTTCTTATAGGCGCCCAAACGAATCAGTTCGGCCATGTCTTCATAGGCGGCAATATAGCGGCGCGCCTTGCCGACAATCTCGTTTTCCTCGTCGGTATTGCAGTCCGGCATGGTACGGGAAACCGAGCGCAGAATGTTGATGGCCGGATAACGGTTGCGTTCGGCAATGGCTCGGTCAAGCACGATATGGCCGTCAAGGATTGAACGGACGGCATCGGCAACCGGCTCGTTGTGGTCATCGCCGTCAACCAATACCGTGAACAAGCCGGTAATCGTACCGCTTCCGGCTCCCGGACCGGCACGTTCCAACAGGCGCGGCAGCTCAGCGAAGACGCTCGGCGTATAACCTTTGGACGCCGGAGGCTCGCCCACGCTCAGAGATATCTCGCGCTGCGCCATGGCAAAACGGGTAATCGAATCCATCATACACAGGACGTCCTTGTTCAAATCGCGGAAATATTCGGAAACCGCCATGGCTACATACGCGGCCTGCCGACGCATCAGCGGGCTTTCATCGGAAGTCGCCAGAACCAGAACCGATTTGGCCAAACCTTCTTCGCCGAGCGTATCTTCCACAAACTCCTTGGCTTCGCGGCCGCGTTCGCCAATCAGGCCGATGACCGAAACGTCGGCGTTCGAATGTTTGGCCAGCATGGACATCAACGTTGACTTGCCGACGCCGGAACCGGCAAAATATGCCCATACGCTGCCCTTTGCAAATGGTCAGAAACGTATTGACCGCGCGCACGCCCAAATCAACTTTGCCGCAGACACGGTCGCGAAACTGCGCCGGCGGCGGCGACGCTTTGATAAAATAAGGCTTGCTGCCCTTCAAAAGCGGCCCCTTGCCGTCAATCGCCTCGCCAAAAGCGTTGATGATACGGCCAAGCCAGGACGGATGGGGATAAATTACCGGCGAAGCGTTTTCGACCTCGACGCGGCAGCCCAGGCCAATGCCTTCCAACGAACCATAGGGCATGAGCAGCAGTTTGTCGCCTTTGAAACTGACCAGTTCGCAGGGAACTTTCCGCCCGGCGGTACTAAGAACATTACAACGGTCGCCGATGGAAAGCCGGGTACGGATTCCGCTGACTTCAATAAACAGCCCCTGCACAGCGGTAACCTGCCCATAATAGGCAGAACCGTTCAGCGCATTGACCGAATTGATGATATTTTGCATTAACAGCGACATTGAGAACGACAAAATCCTTATTTTCTGATGTTTTCTGCTTTTACTATAGCAATAATCCGGCGTAATTTAACACCTCTTTTCGATTATTCACATAAATTTTGTTAATAATTGTTAACAGTTATTTAAAAAAGTTAACAAATTAATTTTTAGAGTCTATTATCTAAGCATACTGAACAAGAATGATTACTTTTGGAGGCTTGGACATGCGGGTTTTACTGGTTGAAGATGACTACGCCGTTTCACAAAGCATTGAAACGATGTTGAAAAAAGAAGGAATGATTGTGGACACTACCGACTTGGGCGAGGACGGTCTCGAAATCGGCAAACTCTACGACTACGACATTATCATTCTGGACCTGATGCTGCCGGACATGAACGGGTACGAAGTTCTGAAGAGCCTGCGCGCCGCCAAGGTCAATACACCGGTGCTGATTCTTTCCGGCCTGTCCGAACCCGACAAAAAGGTCAAGGGACTGGGCTACGGCGCCGACGATTACCTGACCAAGCCTTTTGACAAGGCCGAGCTGCTGGCCCGTCTGCAAGCCGTCGTTCGCCGTTCCAAAGGCCATTCCAATTCAATTATCCGTACCGGCGACGTCGAAGTCAACCTTGACACACAGACGGTTACGGTGGGAACCAAGACCCTGCATCTGACCGGCAAAGAATACGGAATCATGGAACTGCTGTCATTGCGAAAAGGTTCAACCCTCAACAAAGACCAGTTTTTAAACCACCTGTACGGCGGCATTGACGAGCCCGAACTGAAAATCATCGACGTTTTCATCTGCAAACTGCGCAAAAAACTGGAAAAAGCTTCCGGCGGCAAGAATTATATCGAAACCGTCTGGGGACGCGGTTATGTTCTGCGCGACCCGGATGAACTTCCCAAAAAGAAGTAAATTTTCCCAGCCCCTCATTTGAGGGGCTTTTTCTATGTCATGTTCGGGCTTGAGCCGAACATCCACAGACACAAGGCACTTGCTCACAATATGCACGCAAAAAGCAACGCGTTTCGACAAAGGTTCGTGCCGCAGCCGGTGTCGCGGTCAAGCTGGCAACAGCTTGTCATGTCCGGCCTTGAGCCGGACATCTCTTTTAGATTCCCGTGCCAAGCACGGGAATGACAGAGGAGAAGAAAAAAACATGGGGATGACAGTATTATTTTTTCTTCTGTCATCCTCGGACAAGCGCAGCGCGTTCCGGGGATCTTTGGATATTCGGGTCATACGCTCAGCGTGACGCTACGGTTGGATGTCCGGGGCAAGCCCGAACATGACAGAAAGAAAAATAAGCACGGCAATGACAATATTTTTTTCTTATGCTTGACTTTTAATATCGTTGCTTTTTTCTGGGACAAAAATAGATGTGGTTCCATCATTGGTAGACAGAAAAATTTGTAGTTTCATTAATGGTTGACTCTTTCCCCAAATCAGCGTATCCTGATATTCGATAGGTGTGGATGGTCTGATGCCGCGGCGCTTTTATACCGCAGCCTCTTTTGTCGGCATATCCGACATTCCCTCCATTACCTCTCGCTCCCCTTTCGGGCTTCGGTTCTAACTTTGTCGCGAGGTGATACTATGAAGAAACCTGTTTTAATGTTCTCTTTGCTTTCCGGAACGGCTCTTATGTTCCCCAGGCTAACCATTGCCTCCGGCTTACCTGCACATACACACACATACACACCCGAACCGAAGCCCGCCTTTCAGTTTGAACAACCCGACAAAGCCTATAAGACCGCCGGGGTCTGTTTCCTCGGCGTCGGCGACTGCGGCGGCGCAGGCTTCGGATCCATGGGCGGAGACGACGGCTATAAAGTCGATACCGTGCAACAATGCGGAAACGAGGGATATTCCGTCACTTCCTGTTCCCTCCCCGCTTATCCTTCCGGAAAATGTCCCTATAACGGCGCTTATTTTGCCAAATGTATCGAAGACAGGCCGCGCGCCTGCAAGGAAGCCGGCTTTACCGAAACTTCCTGCGCTTCCGGCACGGTCGTGGAGGCGACTTGTTCCTTTGACGCCAATTACAAAAAATGCAAATGCGACCCTTGTTCCGGTTACGGCTATACCTATGCGCAGGCCACGGCTCAGGGCTATGTTCCCGATGGGAGCTGCTTAAGCTGTTCCGAAACCAAATACAAGCGCAAAGAAAACCCCTGCTCCGGTTACAGCTCCTGCAAATGCGGCGGCGAAGTCGGCGCTGCTTCCTGTTACTCCGGATCAATCCAAAAATTTAAATCCTGCAAAAAATGCTGCGACGATACTTGCCCTTCAGGGTGGACTGACACAATTTGCCCAACCGGCTACAGCAAAGTTTATTCAGGAAAAACCGAATGCGGAAACAGCTGCTACAGCCAATGTTCAAAAGAAGTTTGCGGTGCCAGCTATCAGATAACCCTCAACTTTGTATCTGAAAGCACTTCCGAAGGCAAATGTTGGATGTGTCATTATGTTGGTAGATGTAACGAAGATTCCCCAACTTCACATGGTATTTCCGCCGCAACATGGTGCACGACGACAGAGATTGGTAATTGTCCTCCAACTTCCACAGCTTGGTGCGATAATTGCGAAACCGAGTATACCTCTCCAAGCAATCACTGACAAAACTTATTTTTTCAGCGTTTCGGAGAGCACCGGGCGGCGGTAGGACAAGTTTACCGGACGAACGAAAGACGGCATATTGTCATCGGTAACGCCGTCGCCTTCGTCTTCAATTACCGGCTTATCAAGCTGCGCCGGCATGATCCGGGCCTGATACAGGCAGGTCAAGCCGGGAACCGGCTCATAAAAGTCGTCAAGGCCGCTGATATTTTCATTATAGCCAAGGTACAAAAAGCCGCCTTCCGCCTGACGCGTATAAATTTTTTCCAGCAGGCGGCGCTGCATGTCCCTATTGAAAAAGTGCAAAACATTGCGGCAGAAAATGATGTCAAACTTATCCATAAAAGTCAGATCATCCATCAGGTTATAGCGGCGAAACTCGACCATCTCGGCGATATCGTCGTTTATCATCCAGCCGCCCTGTTCCTGATGAAAATTATCGATTATCATGCGGGCATTCAGACCCATCTGAATTTCGAACTGGTTATACAGTCCGCGCTGTGCCTTGGTTACGGAGACCGTCGACAAGTCGGTACCGATAATTTTGATATCCCAGTCACCGACATTAAGCAGCTTGTTTCTGACCGCGATGGCGATTGAATAGGTTTCCTGACCGGAAGAACAGCCAAGGCTCCATATACGGAGTTTTTTGGCGCCGCGGTTCAACTCCCGGATATGCGGCAAAATCGTGTCTTCAAAGTTCTTAAAAACCTTATAATCGCGATAAAAGCTTGTTTCTGACAGGGCCAGCGCCTCGACAACCTGCCAAAGCAGCGCTTTCTGCCCCATTTTCAGCTCGGCAATCAGCTCTTCTACCGAGGCATAGCCCTTCTCGCGAACAAAATTATACATCTTTTTATCAATGATAAAATATTCGTCGTCGTCAAAATCCCAGCCGGCATTGTCTTTAAGGAGGCCGAGAAGATAGTGGTAATCGCTTTTTCTCATGAGCTTATCTCCTAAATCAGGCCAAGAATCTCAAGTTTGGTAATGATGATTTCTTCATCAAAGGGTTTCATTATATAATCGTCGGCACCGCCGTCCAGCGCCTCGCGGATTGTCGACGTCGACAAGCGAAGAACAGAACATGACTTTCGGCTGTTTGATTTTTTTGAGGCTGCGTATTTTATAAAGCGCGTCGATACCGTCCAAAACCGGCAGACGCCAGTCCATGATGACAACAGCCGGCTCGTTCAGCTCCACCATTTCCACCACTTCTTCGCCGTCTTCAGCCTCAATGACCTCAAAATTAAGATTGGCCATAATCTTGGACAGCAGCATGCGAATGATGCGCGAATCGTCAGCTATTACACATTTTGCCATCTACAACACCTATTCAATGCTCAAACCGAAGCCCTTATCTTCGATTATATTCAGTTTCAGTTTAAATTTGCTTAAAAGTTCCTGCAAATAATACGGGGGCGTATTGTGCCGTTCGTTCGATTAATTTTCCATTAACGGCGGCGGCAACGGCACTGATTTTTTCGGCCGAGCGGTTTTCGCCCGCCGCCAGAATCAGCAGGCGGCCGGTTTCTTCGCGAACCTCAATGTTTCCGCCTTTGATAAAAGTGTCTGCCAGTATCATTACCGCAAGCATGGCCATTTTGCTCAATTGCCAGTTGCTGAGCCGCATGGTCAGACCGATGGGATAATTGACATTGCCAAGAGTTTTAAGATAATCAGCCGTCGTTTTTTCGACAAGATCCAGTTTTTCCAGATTGGCATTGTCAACGCCGAAAGCCATGCGGAAAAACTTGAGCCGCGCCGTCAGCACGCCGGAACTGACCTTGAGAATCGAACGGATATCGTCCATAAAGTCCATATCTCCCTCTTCCAGCAGTTCCACGGCATTGGACACCGCGCCAATATTGCCGATAAGGTCATGGCTGATACGGGTGCAGACCAGTTCAGAAATTTCGGAGACAGACAAAGTATTTTCCATTTTTCACCTAAAAACTGTATAAATCGGTATTCATAAAACGCTGGTCCTCTCGGGACATCCGGGTATAGTCCAGTTCGCGGAGCATCGGGTCTTCAAGGACGAGCCGGCCGGTCGCCGCCTGCAGATAAGGCTTGTTGCCGCCCAATCCCCAGATGACGTCGTCGCGGTTGTCCGGGTTACCATACTTTTGGTTAATTTTTTTCCAAAAATCGTAAATTTTTATGTTACGCAGATAAATCGCCTTCTGCGAATTGCCGGTAATGTTGGCGGCCTCGCTTTTGTAGGAAATCTTATAAGCCTTGTTGTTGGTAAAATTGCTGGTAAATCTGACCTCGATGCTTTCCTTGGTGTCGTATTTGGCATAGGAAGCGGTTTCGACATACTGGTGTTTGTCGCGTTTGGCAATCTTGATAACGCAGTTTTCCAGCCTTTCGTAACCGACAACGCCGGCGGCGCGGCATTTGTCCTCATTGCGCCAGCGGATGAAGTTCGGGATGTCCATTTTCTGCATGCTGCGGCGGAATCCCCGGCGGGTAAGCGTATCGTCTATCTGCTGAAAAGACATGCGGAGCATGGCGCCGGATATGTCAAAGACCGAAGCGTTGGAGCGCTGATTACGGCGCTTGGCCTTTTCAACCATGGTTTCCAAATCGGTTTCCGGAGAAGATGCCGCCGTCGCCGCTGACGTCTGAGGTGCGGCAGTTTTTCCCTCCGCTGTCGCGGCCAATTTGTTAATCCAGGTGCCGCTGACTTTGGGCAGCGGCAGTTTGCCGTCGCCACTGCCGCTTTCCTTCAGGTTTTCGGTCAGGGGCTGTGCGGCGTTGACTTTTATTTCTCCTATTTCTCCGGCGGCTGAGGGAGAAGCCGCGTCAGGCGCGGCGGCCGGCGGCTGATTCAGCTGCACCGGCGATTTCTGCAGCATCGGAATATCGGCCGGCGCGGCGGATCCGCTTTCTTCTTCGCCCAGCGCATTGCCGACGTCGTCAAAATTCATGTCGGCCTCCTCTACAAACCTGGGAGCATCAATGACGGAACCATTGCGGGTCGGCGACAAAGACGTTTGAGCCATGGAGGCGGGCACCGGAGCCTGAAGCGGCGGCAGCCCTTCATTGGCACGGGCTTCGTTTTCGGCCAGCTCCGGATAGACGGCAGGATCATACTCTTCGTCAGCCTGCGGCGAAGCTGCCCAAAAAGCGGCACAAAAGCCGAATATGACCCAAAATTTTCGCATCATTACAGAATCGCATCCTTTCCTATCCGCCTACTATATCCGTTTTTTGCAAATTAGCAAAGCGTTAGCTGTAAGTTATCAATAAGAAGAATGCTAAAATTTTGGTTTACAAAAAACAGAAAAAAAGCTAAATTCCCGATAACTTCAGGGGGTAAAGATGAAAGACAAAACCATTCACGTCATCGGGGCCGGACTGGCCGGCTGCGAGGCCGCGTGGCAGATTTCCCGCCGCGGCATCGGCGTTGTCCTGCACGAAATGAAACCGCAGAAATATTCGCCGGCTCACAAAAACGCCGACTTTGCCGAACTGGTCTGCTCAAATTCCCTGCGCTCGGACGATTATCTGCACAACGCCGTGGGCCTGATGCATGAAGAAATGCGCCGCGCCGGGTCGCTGGTTATGGAATGCGCCGACCAGACGAAAGTTCCCGCGGGCGGCGCGCTGGCCGTCGACAGGGACGGTTTTGCAGCCCTGATAACGCAAAGGATCAAAAGCCATCCGCTCATCAGCGTCAGACATGAAGAAATCGGCGAGCTTCCCGGCGAAGACTTCGGACGGACGATTATTGCCACCGGACCGCTGACCAGCGACAAGCTGGCGCACGCCATTCTGGAAAAAACCGACCATCAGGCGCTGTCGTTTTATGACGCGATTGCTCCGGTCGTTTTCAAGGACAGCATCGACTTTTCAAAAGCCTGGTATCAATCCCGCTATGACAAGGGCGACCGGCTGGACTACATCAACTGCCCGCTTTCGAAAGAAGAATATTACCGCTTTGTCGACGAACTGCTGAAAGCGCAGAAAGTCGAGTTTCACGATTTTGAAGAGGCACAATATTTTGACGGCTGTCTGCCGGTTGAAGTAATGGCCGAACGCGGTATCGAAACGCTGGTTTTCGGCCCGATGAAACCGGTCGGCCTGACGAATCCGCATCGCAGCGAAAAGCCCTACGCCGTGGTTCAGCTGCGGCAGGACAACAAGGAAGACACGCTGCGCAACATGGTCGGTTTTCAGACCAAAATGAAATACGGCGAGCAGGAACGGATTTTCCGAATGATTCCCGGGCTGGAAAAAGCCGAATTTGCACGATTGGGCGGCATTCATAAAAACACGTTCATCAAAAGTCCGGTGCTGCTGGACGAGTTTCTGCGGCTGAAGAAGCTGCCGCACATCAGCTTCGCCGGGCAGATTACCGGCTGCGAAGGCTATATTGAAAGCGCGGCCGTCGGACTGCTGGCCGGATATTTCGCCGCGGCGGAAACCGCAGGCCGGATACCGGCGCTGCCGCCGCGCACCACCGCTTTCGGGTCCATGCTCTCGCACCTGACCGATGACACCAACATTGAAAATTATCAGCCGATGAATATTAACTTCGGCATCTTCCCGACAATTTCGGGCGAAAGGACCGCCAACGGAAAATTCCGCAAAATCAAGGGGGCTGAGCGCAAAACCGCCTATTGCGAACGGGCACTGGCCGATTTGTCGCCCTGGCTGGAGAAACTGAATGAAGACAAGGCATAAACACGCCAAAGACGAAAACTTTCCGGTCGGTTCGCTGCTGATTGACAAAAAGCTGCGGCCGTTGGTGGCGCAGTATTATCGTTTTGCCCGTTACGCCGACGACATTGCCGACAACCCCAAACTCAGCATGAAAGATAAGCTGTTGCAGCTTGGCGAAATGGAAGACGTCTTATATGAACGAATCGACTACAAGGGCCGCAAACTTGCCTTTATCAAAACGCTGCGCCGGGATTTTATCGGCGAACCTGTCTTTTTCCTTACTGACCGACTTATTAACAGCTTTCAGGCAGGACGCCAGAAATTACAAATACGAAACCTGGGGACAGCTGGTCGAATACTGTCGCTGGTCGGCGGCTCCGGTAGGGCGTTTCATGCTGGCTCTGCACGACGAAAACCCTTCGACCTATCTGCCGGGAACCGCGCTTTGCGTCGCGCTGCAGATACAAAATCACCTGCAGGATTTAAAATATGATGCAAAATTATTAAAAAGGGTGTATATTCCTGCTGATATGCTGAAAGAATACGGCGTAAAAGTCCGCGATTTGAGCAACGACAGAGAAACGCCGCAGCTAAGTCAGCTGAAAAAAGCCATTTTGCAAAAAGTGCAAGGTTTAATCAAAGAGGCGGAAATTCTGCCTTCGATCGTAAAAAGCCGGCGGCTCCGGATGGAGCTGGGCGTTATCCTTTCCTTAACCGTTATTATGGTAAAAAAGTTAGAGAAAGGCGATGTTTTGGCAAAGGAAATAAAGTTTTCGAAATTTGACTGGATTGCAGCCGCCGTCCGCGGCATTGCCAAAGGCTTGTTTACAAAGACGAAAACATTGACGACAAAAGGTCTGGTATGAACGATATAAAAAAAAATTGTCAGAAAGTCAGGGACATCTTTCTTCTGGAGCATGAGGTTTCTGCCCAAGGCCAAACGTGAGGCCATGTATACTTTGTATGCCTTTTGCAGGCATATTGACGACATTGTCGACGGCGACAGCAGCATTGCCGAAAAACAGGAACTTTTGCAGGCCTGGCGCGAAGAGCTGGACAACATCTATGACAAAAAGGTTCCGGCTACCGAAATCGGCCGCCGCATTTATAAAAACTGTATGCGTTTCAAACTGCCTAAATCCGAGTTTCTGCGTCTGATTGACAGCATTTCGATGGACGTGCCCAATCCGGTGCAGGCGCCCCGGCTCAGCGATTTTTACCGTTACTGCCGCGGCGTGGCAGGCGTACCGGGCAGCCTTTCGCTGCGAATTTTCGGCTGCAATGACGAAAAAATGATAGAAGAGCTTTCCTCTTCGCTGGGCAACGCGCTGCAGATTACCAACATTTTGCGCGACGTCAAAGAAGATGCTCTCAGCAATCGTCTGTACATTCCGCGCGAGTTTTTGCAAAAAGCCGAAATTACCGCTACCGACCCGCGGACCGTCGTTACCGACAAGAACCTGTCCATCGCCCGCGAAGAGCTGGCTAAAATTGCCAATGAAGACTTCAAAAAATCTTACGAACTAATCAAATATCTCGACAAGAAAACCGCGCGTCCGGTTAAAATCATCGCCGGCATTTACAAAAAATATTTCGACATCATGCAGGAGCGCGGCTGGGAAGTAATTTCACCGAAACCGACCATCGGCAGATTCGGTAAGCTCGCTCTGGCGGTCAAGGCTCTGCTGGCTTCGTAATGGCCGCGGTTCAGCCCAAATATCACATTATCGGAGCCGGTGTTGCCGGTTTACAGGCGGCGCAGCTTATCCGGCGGAAATATCCGCGAGCGGAAATAACCGTTTATGAGGCGGCGGAGCATCCGGGCGGACGCTGCTTTTCGTTTGCAGATCCAAAACTCGACATAACTCTGGATAACGCGACGCATGCCGTTTTGCACGGCAACCGTCTGGCCGCTGCGTATCTCGGCCAAGATGCAAAATTTGCCAAAGCCGTCTTTTATGATATGGCCGCAAAGAGAATAAACGCCGGTCAATTCGCCAACCTCAAAGAAAAGTCTCTGGCTTTGTTCAACCTGCCGCCGGACAGGGCTGCTCCCGGCATCATCGCCAAAACGCTCGGCAAGCTGTTTCCCTTTACATCCGGACAGCTGAAGGTCTGGTTCTCCCGCGGCGATTTGAGCGATTGCCTGATCTGGCCGCTGTGCAAAGGGCTTAATATAAAATCCGGGCGGAAACTGACCGGCTTTGCCGCCCAAGACGGTTATATTTATAAACTGATCTTCAACAAAGAAAACGTTGCCCTGCTGCCGCGGGACAAAGTCATTGCGGCAATGGACGCGCACAATTATACAAAAATATTTGGCGGGCACGATTTTGAATACAACGAAATTACCAACGTCTTTTTCCGAACCAGCATGCAGATAAGCCTGCCCGGCGGCAGCGATTTTCTGGGATTGTCCGGTTCTGCGGCACAGTGGCTGTTTACGTCTCCCGGACTGACGGCCGTTACAATCAGCAACAGCGGTGAACTAAACCTTTCCGACCGTAATCTGGCCTTGGAAGTCTGGAAAGAAATCTGCGCCCTGCGCGGCCATGCCGCAGCCTTTCTGCCGCCTTACAGGGTTCTGCGGCATAAAAGAGCGACCATCCGGCAGGATCGGCGCAACAATGCCCAACGCCCGGCCGACTGCCGCACGGCATGGAAAAATATGCTTATTGCCGGCGACTGGACGATGAAAAACTGGCCTTGCTCAATTGAAGCGGCTCTCATTTCTGCAACAAGAGCTGTAAAACGCTTATAAAAAACTCCCGGATAATTCCACCGGGAGTTTTTTTGGATATTATGTTACTCTATACCGCAGGCATATCATTAATATGCCAGACACAGACATCTTCTTCCTGTACCGGAACAGCTCTCACCACTACGACAGCAACATTTCATACCGTTACAGTTTGTCCATGTTCCATTACAGCTACTGCCTCCTCCATCATCTGGAACCACTAGAGATGGTTTACACCTGTATTTTGTTATACCGCAGGCCGAACAAGACAAGCTGCCATTAGAACAGGAACTACCACTGGATAATGTATAGTTTAAACATTCCTCGGAGTAAGTACAAGTCTTGCACTTTTCACACTTTGATGAACAGTCAGCGTAGTAACTCTCACAGCCACCACTCGAAGCGAAACAGAATGTCTGTGTTCTGTTGCGACAGTTGTCGGAATAGCAGGCCGTGCACTTGCCGCAGGAGTTGGTCGTTTTGCAACCATACTGACAAGTCAACGATGTTACGTTGCAATCCGGGTTCGTCTTGCATGAGGTACAAACACCGCAGGAGTTTGTATTACATCCATATTCACAACTGACTGGAGTAACATTACAATCCGGGTTGCCTTTACAGCCCGTACATTTGCCGCAGGAGTTGGTCGTTTTGCAACCATACTGACAAGTCAACGATGTAACATTGCAATCTGGATTGGTTTTACAAGTCTGACACTTCGACGAACAGTCAGAGAAGTAAGATTGGCAACCGTAAGAGCAGTTGGCCGCCGTGCGGTTTCGACAGTTATCACTGTAACAAGCCGTACATTTGCCGCAGGAGTTGGTCGTTTTGCAACCATAAGTGCAGCTCAGCGACGTGACGTTGCAGGCCGGATCCGACTTACAGGAGACGCAGATACCGCAGCTGTTGGTGCTGGCACAGCCGTGCGGACAGGATGCCGGTGATTTATCACAATCCGGATTTCCCTTACATCCCGTACATTTACCACAGGAGTTGGTCGTTGCACACCCATAGTCACAACTCTTGGATGTTACGTTGCAATCCGGGTTCGTCTTGCATGAGGTACAAACACCGCAGGAGTTTGTATTACATCCATATTCACAACTGACTGGAGTAACATTACAATCCGGGTTGCCTTTACAGCCCGTACATTTACCACAGGAGTTGGTCGTTGCGCAGCCATGTTCACAGCTCTTGGAAGTTACGCTACAATCTGGGTTTGCTTTGCACGAAATACACTTGCCGCAGGAGTTTGTATTACATCCATATTCACAACTGACTGGAGTAACATTACAATCCGGGTTGCCTTTACAGCCCGTACATTTACCACAGGAGTTGGTCGTTGCGCAGCCATATTCACAGCTCTTGGAAGTTACGCTACAATCCGGGTTTGCTTTGCACGAAATACACTTGCCGCAGCTATTGGTACTTGCGCAACCATGTTCACAGCTCACTGATGTTACATCGCAATCAGGGTTGCCGGTTGCGGTCTGACATTTGCTCGAGCAGTCTGACCACCACTTCGAGCAGCCATACGGGTGCGCAACATCGGTTCGGTTATGACAGTTATCACTATAGGCAATTTCACACTTGCTGGAGCAATCGCTAAAGGCCTTTTTACACCCATAAGGCGCGCTCACACCCGTCACATTCAAACAATCATCCACATAGCATTTCTGGCATTTTGACGGACAATCGCTCCAATATTGCTCACAACCATAGACACAAGCATATCCGCCACGATTATCGCAATTATCCTTTTTAGCAATCTGACACTTGGTGGAACAATCTGACCAGTAGGTCTGGCAGCCGTAGTTAGCCGGAACCGATTCACGGTTGCGGCAGTTGTCGGTATAAGCCGTCTGGCACTTGCTGGAACAATCCGCAAAATACGCGACGCAGCCGTACGGGGTTGAAACCGCCGTGCGGTTCCGGCAGTTGTCCGCATAAGCCTTCTTGCAGACCGTGTTGCAGGGCGCCGGATAGTATTCTTCACAACCGTACGCTCCCGCAGACACACCCGCCGGGCAGGTACACTGCGTATATTTGCCGCCGCAGCTGTCTCCGGTTGGCGAACGCGGCGACGTACAGTTGGAGGTATTGTAGGCATATTCGCTCTTGCAGGCGCAGGACTGATACTTGCCGCCGCAGGAAGCGCCTTGTCCGACTTCCTTTGAAGAACAAGTCTTGAGCGCCGGGTCGCACTTACAAGAAGCATATCTACCATTACAAGACGGACCGACGCCGACCTGACCGGCGGGACAGGTTACGAGGTTCGAGGCGCATTTACAACGTATAATATAGGATTTGTTATATGGACAATAACCTTCCGGCACCTGAACGGAATTACAGTTATTTAGGATAAACCCTTCGTTTTTACATTGAGCGGCAGTATCGATGGTATAATCCTCGCCGTCGCCGCCTTTGCCATAGGAGATTTCGTTGTCGCAGTCGCCAACCCCCAGAAAACACACCGCCGCCGTCTTATAGGCCTTGTCTGTTTGTTCAAATTGGAAGGCGGGCTCTGGTTTGGGTGTGCTTGTGTGTGTTGATTGATATGAGGCTCTACCGTTCGGAGGAAATAAAAACATTCCAGCGAATAAAAAGAACAATAAAATTGATTTCTTCATCATAGCAGCACCTCACAACAATTAGACCAAAGCCCATTAAACAGGTGAGGATTAAGATACGCCTGAAGATACAGAGAAATGAGGGAAAAGAACTTCCCACAGACAATTCTTCCGACACATACACGCTGACGGCACCCCGCCGCGTTATAACATCCACACCTAAGGATAATATAACGCCGTTTATCAGTAAAGTCAACACCTCTTGAAGCTTATTTTATTTTTGGCAAAAAAAACCCCTCATTCGAGGGGTTTTTTTCTTTAACAATCAATACTTATTCTGCATTTTTGTTTTCTTCACGAGCCTTGGCGGCTGCGGCCAGATCGTCGGCAATACGAGCCGAACGACCGCGCAGGGCGCGCAGGAAGTACAGTTTCGCACGACGTACTTTACCGATACGGGCGACTTCGATTTTGGCTACATTCGGAGAATACAGCGGGAACACACGCTCTACGCCTTCGCCGAAAGAAATCTTTCTGACCGTGAAAGAAGAATTCAGACCGTCGTTTTTGCGAGCGATGCAAACACCTTCATAAACCTGAATACGTTCGCGGTCGCCTTCCTTAACTTTGGTATGAACTTTCAAGGTATCACCCGGTTTAAAGTTCGGGATGTTTTTACCTGCCGTGAGCTTTTCCATCTGCTCTTTTTCTAAGTTTTCGATAATGTTCATTAGTTTTACCCTTTTAATTATTTAAGTTCTCTATATACCTAAACCTTTTTAGAATCAAGATATTTCTTATAAAGGTCCGGCCGTTTGCGCTTTGTTACTTCCATTGCTTTTTCGTGCCGCCAATCGGCAATATTCTGATGATGTCCGCTTAAAAGAACCTCCGGTACTTCGCGTCCGTCCCAAACTATCGGCCGTGTATACTGCGGATGCTCGAGAAGTCCGTTTTCGAAACTCTCGTCGGCCGTCGATTCAGCGTTGCCGAGAACTCCCGGAATCAATCTGACAACCGCATCCAGCATAATCATAGCCGCCTGCTCGCCCCCGGTAAGAATATAATCGCCGATGCTGATCTCCTCGATATTGCGGGCTTCGAGCACACGCTCGTCAATGCCTTCAAACCGGCCGCAGACAACGGTAATTTCTTCTTCCAATGACAGTTCATGAACTTTAGCCTGGGTAAGAGGCTCTCCGCGAGGGGACATATAAATCAGACGGCCCTTGTCATAATTGGCTTTGAGTGCCGCATCGAGGACATCGGGACGCATAATCATACCGGCTCCGCCTCCGCAGGGAGTGTCATCTACCGAACCGTGCTTATCAAAAGCATAGTCGCGGATATTGACGGTTTCGAGTTTCCACAGACCCTTGTCCAAGGCCTTTCCGGTTAAGGAACAACCGAGGAACCCCGGAAAAATCTCCGGAAATATGGTCAGTATTTTAACCTTCATCGGAAACGTCTTCCTCTGCATCATCTTGAGCAAAGTTCATTATCGCAGATTCAACAATAATAAAGCCTTCTTTAACATTCACGACCGGAACGTACTGCTTCGTAAACGGTATCATCTCCAACCGCCCGCTCTCTTTGAGCTTGAGTTCGAGAATGTCTCCGGCTCCGAAATTATAAACTCCGGCAACCGTTCCCGCCTCCTTACCGGAAATCTTTTCTCTTACCGTCAAACCAATCAAATCGGCATGGTAATACTCGTCTTCTTCCGGTTCGGGCAAAGCGCTTTTGCTGACGTAGAATTCCGTTCCGACAAGCGTTTCGGCAAGGTTACGGTCGTCTACGCCTTTAATCTTTACCCGCAGCAGTTCCTTGGAATGTCCGGTTACTTTGACGGAAAAAACCTTATCGCCAGCCTTGTTTTCAACCGGGCCGTATTTGTCGAGGTCACGGTCGACTTCGGTAAAGCTCTAACTTTAACCTCGCCTTTAATACCGTGGACGCCGACAACCGCCCCCAAACAAATCCGTTCTGACTTTTCCATCTCTTTTTCCGGTTTAAAAAAGCTGTTTTCCTAAAAATAACAAAGCAAAAATCAGATTAAGCCTGAGCTTCTTCGGAAGCGGGTTCGGCAGCGGCCTGAGCAGCAGCTTCGGCAGCAGCGGCAGCTTTCTCGGCTTTTTCTTTCATTCTTTCCTGAGCCTTGGCTTTCGGAGCAGATTTCTTCGGCTGTTCACGGATTACCGGAGCAGAGCACAGACCGAGGGCAGACAGCATTTTCTGCATTCTTTCGGTCGGCTGGGCGCCGTTTCCGAGCCAATATTTAACTCTTTCTTCGTTGATGACGAATCTCTCTGCATGATCTTTCGGCAACAGAGGATTAAACGTGCCTAATTTTTCAATGAATCTGCCATCACGGGGAGCTCTCTGATCAGCGGCCACTACTTTGTAGAAGGGGCGCTTTTTGGAACCACCGCGGGATAGTCTGATACGAACTGCCATTTTTTTGTCCTTTCTTCAGTTAATTTAAGTTCCGGTATCCGCCTTATGGCTAAAACGGAAACCGATTACCCATTCCGCCGAGCATTCCGCCCAACGGACCATTTTTAAGGCCGGATAGGCCGCCCATGCCGGCCAAAGCCTTCATGCCGCCCATCTTGCCCATTCTCTTCATCATGGCTGACATCTGCTCATAAGACTTGAGCAGTTTGTTAACCTCATGAACTTCAACACCGGCGCCCGCCGCAATGCGTTTTTTGCGCGAGGCCTTGATTAAATCAGGATTGCGGCGCTCCTTTGCCGTCATGGAAAGGATTATCGCTTCCTGCTTTTTGACCAGACTGTCGCCGACGCCGGCCTGTTCAATCTGGTTTTTAAACCTGGAAAGCCCGGGTATCATGCCGATCAGGCTGCCCATGCTTCCCAGCTTTTGAATCTGTCTTAACTGCGCAAGCATATCTTCCAGGTCAAACTTGCCTTTCATCATCTTCTGCGCCATTTTTTCGGCTTCGTCCCGGTCTACGTTCTCAATGGCCTTCTCGACCAAAGACACAACGTCGCCCTGTCCCAGGATGCGGCCGGCCAGACGGTCGGGATGAAACTCCTCGAACTCGTCTATCTTTTCGCCGGTGCCCAAAAACTTTATCGGTACGCCGGCAACCATCTTCATCGACAGCGCCGCGCCGGCGCGGGCCGAACCGTCGATACGCGTGAGCACAATACCGGTAATACCGACTTTTTCGTTAAATTCGCGGGCTACCGTACAAGAATCCTGACCAATCATCGCATCGGCCAGCAGCAGCGTTTCGACCGGATTGGCAATTTTTTTGACTTCGACGACTTCGTTCATCAGCTCTTCGTCAATGTGCAGACGACCGGCGGAGTCCAGAATAATAACGTCAAAGCCGCCCTTTCTGCCTTCGCTGATTGCCCTTCTGGTCGTTTCGGCCGGCTTTTCGCCTTTAATGACCGGCAAAGCGTAAACGCCTGTCTGTTCAGCCAGCTGCGCCAGCTGTTCCTGCGCGGCCGGACGATAAATGTCCAACGAAACCAGCATGACTTTCTTTTTGTTCTTCAGCCGGTTGGCGATTTTGGCCGAAGTCGTGGTTTTGCCGGAACCCTGCAAACCAACCATCAGAATACATGCCGGCGGAACGGCGTTCAAATTCAGTTCGGAACCCTCACCGCCGAGCAGTTTGACCAGTTCGTCATGGACAATTTTGACCACCATCTGCCCGGGCTGAATCGAACGGACAACCTTTTCGCCGACGGACTGTTCCTTGACTTTGGCAATGAATTCCTTTACCACCGGCAGCGAAACATCAGCTTCCAGCAGCGCAATGCGGATTTCGCGCATGGCGTCGTCAATGTCCTTTTCGCTCAAAACACCCCTGGAGGTAATTTTGGAAAAGACGGAACCCAGTTTATCTGTCAGCGTTTCAAAAATCGTTTTATTCCTTCTGCCTACAAAACCCGTACCTACATACTATTGCACGCAGGCGGCGGCCTGAGCGCTAACCTGTCGACATCGTGCCCCGAAACCGCGATGCTCCCTTGCACCCGTTTCAAAACCCGTGCCTACATACTATTGCACGCAGGCGGCGGCCTGAGCGCTAACCTGTCGACACCATGCCCCGAAACCGCGATGCTCCCTTACACCCGTTTCCAAACCCGTGCCTACATACTATTGCACGCCAGTGTGCGAACCCTCGCTGACTGGCGGCACGCCTCGGCGTGTATAAGTTTTGGTCTTGTCCTTTGGTAAAAAACCTTATTAATTTTTTGCTTTATATAAGCTTTTGCGCCGAGAGTCAAGCAAAAAACAGCAAAGTGTTGTGTTTCAAAAATATTCGGGTATAATGCTTTTATGAACAATGACGTACAATATCTTTCTCCGTTTATGTTCGCCGCGGCAATTCTGGCGGTATTGTCGGCTGCGGCCGTCATCAGGCTGATTTCCAAAACGTTTTCCCGCCGCAGGGCTTTGCGGCATCTGCGTCATGACAGCGGTACGGACGACGAGGGAAAACTCCTTTTCAAACAGAAAATCCGCCGTTGTTACATGGTTGAAGAGCACCGCAACCGTGAAAAACTGAAGCGGCAGATTACCAAGGGAATTATGCTGGCTCAGACCTATCAGTTTCAGAAACTGCGTCATACGGACATTACGCACATTATCCGGCGGACGCTGCTCAATTTTCGTTACCGTTTTTTTACCAACCTGCGGCTGGCGCTTATTCGCAAAGCCCGCAGCAAGAAAGGCGGCATCGGCGGACTGACGCATATGCAGCAGACCGCCATCCGGGAAATGATGACCGCCATGGGATTAAAGAACTTCAAAAAGCAAAACCGTCCCGCCCCGGCAGAAACGAATCCCGAATGGCTGGCGCAGGAGGCAAGAATCAAGGAAATGAACATCGGCCTGGAGCGCAAAAATCTGGATAAACCGCCTGAAATACGCAAAGCAGCCGTACGCGCCGGATATTATGCCGACGACAGTCTGAAAAAGGTTATCGACGGCTCTTGACAAAAATTTTGACACAATACATAATAAGTTTCTAACTCAGTATCTATTGTGTCACTTTTTAAATATATACTCATGAAACGATTATTTATTTTCGATGTCGACGGCGTTTTGTTAGACCTGTGGACATCAATGAGAGCTGTATTTGCCAATTATCACGGCATGTCATTAAGCGATGAAGACTGGGACAACATCATCGGGGATTTTCTGCATGATCCCAAGCCGTATCTGGAATTCGGAGACTATTTCCATCAGTCGCAGACTTTCAGAAACCTGCTGCCGATTAAAGGAATGCCCGAGTTGGTGTTTGAGCTGCGCGACCGCTGTTTCGACCTGGCCATCATCAGTTCCAGCGATCCGAACTTTGCGGCACAACGGCGCAAAAACATTGAAGAGCATTATGCCGACTGTTTTGAAAAAATCATTTGCGTCGGCATGAAGCAGACCAAGGAAGACGCCTTGCGGCAAGCCGCGGCGGGATATGACGAGGTTTTCTTCATTGACGACAATCCCCGCCACTTGTCAGACAGTCTCGGCATTGTTACCTGCCCGATCTGGAAAGAAAACCGACACCATCTGTTTATCTGGGATGAAATGGACACCTCCGGAATAGAAGTCGTCCATACCCCGAAAGAACTTCTATCCTTAATCTAAAAAAAACAGGTCGTATGATGTATTTGCATCTGCGACCTGTTTTTGCAAAGTACATTTTCATTGACGGAAGTATTTTTTTTGTATATTATTAGATTAAATAATCCTTGAAAAGTATTTGGAGGACAGACAGATGGATAAAGAACTTCTTAATAAACTTTCTCAAATTTCTTTATCAAAAGAAGATAGAGAACAAATTGAGAAAGTAAATGAAAGCAATAAAAAATATTGGAAAGATTTGGCTGAATATCGTCGCGATTGTTATATGAGACAAACTGATAAATATAAGAATTACAGTTTCACAAAAATCACTCATGATAAACAAACATACAATACTAAAGATTCTTTGATGTTTAAAGTTGAAGACAATGGCATTCAGGTGCAACTTGACACTATAAAGAGAGATGAAGCCCAATTGGCTGCATATTCATCACCGGCTGCCAGAGAAGGTGCTGAAGCAGGAGAAAAGTTGCGTGAGATGGAAAAGCGTTTTGCCAAGTTGTCAGGTATAAGTAGTCACGCGGCAATATATGATATACTTTCTGGCCAGAAAAAGGCGGAAGAAGTTAAAATTTCCGATAGTATGTTGAAAAAAACATCTTGGAGAGATAGATTGCTGAACAAAGTCGGAATAAAAACAAAAACAACAAAACATAATGACGAACTTAAAGCTCTCTTTGAACAACAGAAACAAGCTGCAGCTTCCTTTCTCAATTATCCCGACGCAGAAAATCTTCATCGATTGAATCAGGATTTTGATATACAATCTCTTAGGCTAGAGAATCAATCTTTCTTAGAAAAGAAAGTAAATAAAGATTATTATACTCTCAAAGTAAGCATGTATTCAAATCAGTTAGCCTCAAATGCTTTTGAGGAAATAAATAGGGAAACTCAAGAACGTTTTCCTTCAATGACAGGAAATAGGTTACATAATTTAGCAAAAGAGAAGAGAGAAAAGCTTGCTATTGGCAAAGAAATTGGATTGCGTACAGAAGCACGACAGACTACTGGCATAAAAGACATTCAGAATAACACTGGTGTTGATAAATTAGCTGAAAAGGCGGTTGCAACACAAGGGATGTCTTCTCAAGAAATATATCAGATGCGCAAGGAGCAGCTCATGGCTTCTCGATAACATTTTTACCATTCCAACAAAAAAGGTCGTTGCATTTATGCTCCGGCTTTTTTGTTATCTATCCTCTTATATTTTAGAGAAAATATTCTCTCAAATATGCCGGTAAATCCGCCACATTTACGCGATGCTGCTCCATTGTATCGCGGTTGCGGACGGTAACGTTGTTCCGGCTCTTTTTTTTACGCGTTTTTAAGACTATATATCCGGCAAGGAGAACAACATGGCCTGGATTTATCTGATTACGGCGGCGCTGTTTGAAATCGGCTGGCCGCTTGGTTTTAAAATGGCGCATCTGTCGGAGCATAAATCGTCTGGATCGTCTTCTCGGTGGCTGCCATGCCCCTGAGCGGCGCATTCCTTTATCTGGCACAGAAACATATTACCATCAGCGTCGCCTACGCCGTTTGGGACGGGTATCGGCGCCATGGGAACGTTTCTGCTCGGCGTTCTGGTTTTCGGCGACGGTTCCACCCTTTACAGCTGGCTCGGCGTCATTTTCATCATCAGCGGCGTCATTTTGCTGAAAATTTCCCATTTCGGCGCTTGATATCGTTCCGGCAATGTTTATTTAGAAGAAAAACAAACAACCGGGAGAAGAATGATGAAGATTGCCATTGTCGGCGGCGGCGCGGCCGGCACAGCCTGCGCCACGCGTCTGCGCCGTCTGAACGAAAATGACGAAATCGTCATTTTTGAAAAAAGCGGTGAACTGGCATTGTCCAACTGCGGCCTGCCGTATTTGCTTTCCGGCATTGTCGAAGACGGCAAAGCGCTTATCGGCACCACGCCGGAACAGATGAAACAAAAATACAACATCGACTGCCGCCTGAACGCGGAAGTCGAATTTATTAACCGGAAAGACAAAAGCGTCACGGTTAAAGGCCGGGAACCGGAAAGTTATGACAAGCTGATTATTGCCACCGGCGCCTATCAGCTGAGACCGGACATCAACGGCATTCTCGGCGAGCAGATATTTACCGTTAACAATCTGGAATCAATTTACAAAATCAAAGACTTTGTCAAATACAACCAGCCCCGAAATGTCGTGGTTGCGGGCGGCGGTTATACCGGCGTCGAAATGGCCGAAAATCTGATGCGCCTCGGGCTAAAGGTTTCCATCGTCGAAGCTTCGCCGCATTTGCTTCCGGGACTTGACTACGATATGGCCGCCACGCTGCATAATTATCTGCGCGGCAAAGGTCTCAGGCTCTACCTTAACCGCCGCCTTACCGATTTCGGCGACAGCAGGGTTACGCTAGACAACGGTTTGACAATCGAATACGACATGGCCGTTGTTGCCACCGGCGTTCGTCCCGACCCGAAACTGACAATCATGTCCGATTTGGAAATCGGCAAAAGCGGCGGCATCAAAGTCGACGAACATATGCAGACTTCGGACAAAGACATTTATGCCGCCGGCGACGACGTCGAAGTTACGGATTTCATCACGCGGCAACCGGTTCGAATGGCACAGGCCGGGCTGGCCGTAAAGGAAGCTAAAGTCATTGCCGACCACCTGGGCGGTTTGGACAGCCGGTTTGAATATGCCCTCGGCACGTCGATCATCAAGGTATTTGAAATGACGGCAGCCTCCGCCGGCGCCAATGAAGAAACTGAAAAAGGCAGGCATTTCATACAAACATTTCAATCTTTACGGTTTTGACCATTCTGCCTATATGCCGGACAATGAACTTCTGCTGCTTAAACTGCTGTTTGATGCCGACGGCAAAATTCTCGGCGCTCAGGCAATCGGCAGAGGGAACGTCAGCAAAAGGATTGACATCCTGGCTCTGGCCATACAGAACGGAATGCATGCCGCCGGGCTTGAAAATGCCGAATTTGCCTATGCGCCGCCGTTTTCGGCAGGCAAAGACGTCATCAACAATCTCGGCTCCATGGCGGACAATCTTCTCTCCGGACACGTCAAAACCGTTAATTACAAAGACCTGCAGGAACTTAAAGACGAAATTATGCTGATTGACATCCGCACACCGCAGGATTTTGACGCCGGACATATCGAAAACGCGGTAAATATCCCGCTGACCGCTCTCCGCAACAACCTTGACGCCATTCCGCACGAAAAGAAAGTCGTGCTTTACTGCCGCTACGGCGCCGGCTCTTATGCGGCGGCCCAGAATTCTTGAAAACCGCGGCTTTGACAATATTTACATTTTAAACGGCGGAATGGAATTATATGGCGAAATTCTTCGCGACGAAGCCGAAACCGACGCTCTGACAAACTAAATAAAAGCCCCTCGGTGAGGGGCTTTTATTTAAAGGAAGTATTCGCGGAGATAAGCCGGCAGGTCGGCAATATTAACGCGATGCTGTTCCATGGTGTCACGGTCGCGGACGGTTACGCTTTCCGGCTGATTTTCCAGCGTTTCAAAGTCAACCGTTACGCACAGCGGCGTACCGATTTCGTCATGGCGGCGGTAAGCTTTGCCGATATTGCCGGTATTCTCCAACGCGACACGGCCGATGCCGAGTTTCAGCAGATTCTGCTTAATCTCATGGCATTTGTTCATAATCGCCTCATTGTTCTTCTTCAGCGGGATAACGGCAACTTTAATCGGCGCCAGATGTTTTTTGAGTTTCAGCACGATACGGCTGTTGCCTCCGCCCAAATCCTCTTCTTCGTAAGCCTCGGTCATAACGGCCAAAACGCCGCGGTCAACACCCATGGACGGCTCAATGACGAAGGGAACAACCCATTTGTTGCTGTCGTCCATAATGCAGAGTTTCTGGGTTGAATCCGGGTTGGGATGACAATGCGACGTCAAGTTCATTTCCTCCTGCGCCTTGGTATGGTTGCCAAGGTCATAATCAGTGCGATTGGCAATGCCTTCAAGCTCTTCCATGCCGTGCGGAAACTGATATTCGATATCATAGCAGGCTTTGGCATAATGCGCGAGGTCCTCTTTCGGAGTCGTATAAATATTGATATTTTCACGCTTCAACCCCTGCTCTTCCCACCATTTGATACGGGCTTCCTTCCAATATTCATGCCATTTTTCGTCTTCGCCCGGCATAACGAAATATTCCAATTCCGCCTGCTCAAACTCGCGAACGCGAAAAATGAAGTTGCGCGGCGTAATTTCGTTGCGGAAAGACTTGCCGATTTGGGCGATGCCGAACGGCAGCTTGCGGGAAGTGGCGTCAACGACGTTGCGGAACTGGGTAAAAATCGCCTGAGCGGTTTCCGGACGCAAATAGCCGAAAACCGAACCGTCGTCAACCGGACCGATGGCGGTTTTAAACATCAGATTGAACGGACGGGGCTCGGTCAGCTCGGTCGAGCCGCAGTTCGGACACTTGCCGTCTTTGATATGATCGGCGCGAAACCGTCCTTTGCATTTCTTGCAGTCGGTCATCGGGTCGGAAAAAGTGTCTTCATGCCCGGAATAATGCAGAACTTTGCGGTTGGTCAAAATGGCGGCGTCCAAACCCTCAATATCGTCACGCTCATAGACCATGGCGCGCCACCAGGCGCTTTTGAGGTTGTTCTTCAGCTCGACGCCCAACGGACCGTAGTCATACACGCCCTGCAAACCGCCGTAAATATCGGCGTTTTGGAAAATAAACCCGCGGCGTTTGCACAGCGATACAAGCTGATCCATTGTTTTAGCAACCATTTTCTAAATCCTTGTCCATAAAATATTGATTAAATTTTAACTTATTTGTTGTAGTATAATTAAATTCAAAAAGCAAGGGAGATAATACAAAAATGGCTAAGAATTCAACCAAAGTCGCTTTGATTTATGACTTCGACGGAACGCTGAGCACCTGCGACATGCAGAACTACGGCCTGATTCCGGAACTCGGCATGAAACCGAAAGCCTTTTGGAAAAAAGCCAATCAATGGTCCGTCGACAACTGTGCCGATCAGGTTACCGGCAGCATGTATTACTTTACCAAAACGGCCAAGAAAAAGGCGTCAAGCTGACGAAAGAAAACTTTTTTTCGCTGCGGACAGAACATTGAATATTTTGAAGGCGTTGAAACCTGGTTTGAGCGGATTGACCGCTTCGGCGCGGCTTTGGATCTGGAAATCGAACATTACATCATTTCCGCCGGATATGAAGAAATTATCGCGGGCTGTTCCATCCGCAAATATTTTACCGACGTATTCGGCTGCAGCTATGCTTATGACGAGGAAGGCTGCCCGGTCTGGCCGGCCAGGGTTGTTAACTATTCGACCAAAACCCAGTATCTTTCCAAAATCAACAAAGGGCTCGGCAAACTGGAAGACCGCGCCGTCAACGAATTCATGCCTGACGACGAACGCCCGATACCTTTTACACGAATGATATATTTCGGCGACGGAATGACCGACATTCCGTCCATGCGACTGGTCAAAGAAAGAAACGGCAACGCCATCGCCGTTTATACGCCGAAAAGCAAAAACAAAAAACAGGCGGTCAAACTGCTTTCCGACGGCAGGGTCAATTTCGCTCTGCCCGCCGATTACCGCGAAAATAAGGACATAGACAAGGTTGTTAAAACCATTCTGGATAAAATCGCAACGGAACGGGACCTGGATGAACTCAAAGCCCGCGAGGAAAAGAAGAAAATAATTAAAAGAACCAAATAAAATGCTTGCAATAATGGATTTTTTAGCATAGATATAGAGCAAATAATTCCGAAAACGCTTGCCCAAGCGTTTTAGCGTTATTGCGGCTGCCGCCAGAAATGATTTGGAGTTGTTTTAAACGGCAGTTTTTTTAATGGGGTGTCGCCAAGTGGTAAGGCATCGGCTTTTGGTGCCGACATTCGTAGGTTCGAATCCTGCCACCCCAGCCAGAATCAAGGTAAGCCTTTGAATTTACAGAGAATTTACCGATTTAAAAGTCAATTTTTTAGCACCTGCTAATGTCGGGTGCTAATTTTTTTATCAGAATACTGCTAATGTAATCATCAAAAATTAGCCTTTTTTGTGAAAGGGCTGATATGAAACTTTACAATAGAAAAACCTCTTACTATACTATCATTACAATTCCAAAGTGTCTGGTTTCCGAATATGGTAAAAAACAAATATGGAGATCGTTGAATACCAAGGATTATAAGTTGGCTAAACTGCGGGCGGAGCTTGAAACTATGTCTATTCGGCGTAAATTATTAAACGATCTCAACAAGCAAAAACAAAAAGAGGAAGTTGCTAAAAAGCTCGATTTTTCCGAGATTCTTTATGATGACGACGATGATGAGCTAATGGAAGAGTGGGAAAATCAAAAGGACACTATTGATTTTAGCAATTATACTGATGATGATTTCTTGAAACTGGATGATTTTTATGCAATGGCAAATATGTCTCATCAAACGTATGAGAAATTTAAAGGAATAAAAGAACGGCACAGACAACAACAGAAAATTCAAAAAGCTCTCGAAAAGGAAAAAGCTGACAATCAGATCCGCTCCAGCATTTATGATTATGATGAACGACAAGCTGAAGACTTAGCTTATAATTGGCTGATCAAGAAGATTGAAGACGAAAAAGACCGATTAAAAACATCAAAAAATCTTTCGGATGATAAACGACTTTATCGTGAGAATCTAAATTTTTATGAAACAAAGTATGTCAACAATGAATATTCGATCATTGATGATGAAATGAATCTTTATTTATTTGAAGATATTCATCCCAAACCATCACAAAATAGTCTTTTCGATATGAGAAATGCCTTTATGCGGGCAAAAATCCAATTTTTACGTTATATTTATGAATATCTTAATGGTGTGCGCCGTGAAGTTGAACCAGATTTAATTGACCGCATATACGAAAATCAAATTGTTATTAATGAAACTTTAAAAAGCAGAAAGCCGCAAAAACCCGATATGACCTTATCTGAAATTGTCGAAGCGTATAATCAAACGCCAAGCAGGGACAATACATCTAAAGCAACAAAAGAAAGAGTTGCCAGTAAAATGAATTTGCTTGCTGATATAATCGGTAAGGATAAGGTGATTCGTCAAATTACTGCCGATGACTTGCAGGAACTTGTATACACTATCCCATTTATTCCCAGTCGGTTTGGGAATGGTAAAACAGCAAATAAAACGATCCAGCAGGCAATTAAAATGGCAAAGGTTGATGAAACGCTTCCCTGCCTTTCCGTAAAAACGCAAAACGACTACATTCAAACATTAAGTTCTGTCTTTATGTGGGCAAAACAAAAAAAGTTTATTGATGAGAATCCTTTTGATGAAGTCGAAATGCCGGCACAAGATATCCGAGCCAAGCAAGGCGATAAATACCTGCCTTTTTCAATAACTCAATTACAAGCAATTTTTAATATTCCTGTTTATCGTGGGTGTAAAAATAACAGGAGCGGACGACTGAAACCTGGGGAAAAGATTTTCAGAGATGCTTATTTTTGGGTACCACTCCTTGGTTTATATACTGGAGCAAGACTTAATGAAATTTGCCAACTCGTCCTTGATGATATTTGTATAAAAGAGGAAATTCATATTATAAATATTAATGATACAGACGGTAAGAAAGTTAAAACGATTGCCGGAATTCGTAATGTTCCGATCCATCCTGTTTTACTAAAGCTCGGTTTTCTTGAATATGTCGAGCAACAACGCAAGGATAAATATAACAAATTGAAACGTCTTTTTCCTGAATTGAAACTCAATTCACGTAATGAATATTCAGCGGGAATGTCAAAATGGTTTAATCGAACATTAGATAAAGTCAATGAAACAATTCAAAACCCCGATGATAAATTGCAAGAGAAACACGTGTTTCATAGTTTTCGCCACACATTCAGAACCGAACTTCGCAACCACGCTGTTCCCAAAGAAAGAGTTGTTCGTCTTTGTGGCTGGGAAGCTAAAGACGGTCTTGATGAACATTACGGAACTATTTCAATGAAAGAGCTTTATAAAACCATTTCAGAAAATATAGTTTATGACGGTTTAGATTTAAGTTTTCTTTATGTAAAGGAGATATGAGATGAATGAAATTGAATTTCCGTATTTAGATCGTAAAATCTCTTCGGATTCTTTAGAATATGCCAAAGAAAATATCTGGTATCATTTGCTTCCATATATTGTCGCTCAAACAGATAATGAACTACAAGGATACAAATCTATCATATCATTAAGCTTGCAGTCATCAATCCTTGATGAGCTGAAAACACAACAAGATAAGATTCAATATAAAATTAACGCCCTGAAAAATAGAAAACTTAATAAATACCTTTTTGACCTGTATTTATATGAACATCAATTTTATGAAGCTAATGGAGGAGATGACACTGTTTTAATGGGGTATACTTTACGTGACATAGAAACTATTTTACGTAAAGACGCATCTATTTTAATACTTATATACTTTCGAATATTAAATTTATTACGCTTAGCAAAATATGCACCCAAAATATAGCATTAACCGCAGTTCAAAAATGGTTTATAATTTACATACAGCCTCAGATACAAACGAAATTACCAGATGCTTTTGGAGTTATGACAAAATAGAAAAAAGCTGGCAAAAATATAAATCCGTTGGACATATTATTTACGGTTATGTTCAAACACTCGTTGATCATAATATTCTTGATCTAAACTTAAACTTTACCACATCTACAGATGTCCCAACCTTAATATCTGATTATAATGAATATGATTCTTTTATTGATTCAATACTGGGATATGCTATTTATGCACAAGAAATTCTAACAACTTTCAAAAGTAAGAACTCTGAAATAACTCTTAGTGTGATGATAATTCCACCTAAAATTTTGAAAAAATTTAAAATCAAAAATATTCAACCTAAACTACAGTCATTCTCTACTTTTGAAGAAAATCTATATGGTCTTACACGACAGGTTGCGACGAACATTGTTCGTAAATAAAAAAATCACCTAAAATTTTTAGACCATACATAAGATTTTTATGCCCACCAAATAACCATACATATATTTTTTATGTATGGTTATTTTAGTATACATAATTCTGAATGGACTGCTCTGCTTTGGTTTTCATCTTTTTTCAAGCTCCCAAAATGATATTCTAAAGGTACATTAAACAACATTGTTTGATGGATTTTATGAATATTATAATGGAGAATGCTATGCACTATGACATAGAAAAACTAAAAGGGTTTGAAAGCACCGTTCAATGTACAGAACGAAATCTGAAAATCATTAGAGCTTTACTGCAAAAAAATAAATTATCAGATTTAGGAAAACACATAAAGGACTGTTCACCGTACAATCGTTGCCAACATATTCTATGTAGTCATTGCAAACGAGAATTCAGGCTTCAATACGTGCCGAAAATTTGCGAATTTATCGCCCGACAAAAAAGTAAAAGCTGTATTTACGCCGTAACTTTATTGGAACCTCTTAGTGCTAAAACTACAAAGAAAATTGACATTGATAAATTAAAAAACACCCTTTACCAACGTCTTAGTCGGTTATTCAACAAAAACATTATTGCTATTGGAGGCTTTGATATTGCGCTGAATATCGATTCTGAAAATAACTGGAAGCCTTTCTTTCATCCTCATTGGCACCTAATTTTCATCACAAAATTGGATAACAATGAAATTAGAGAAAGCTTAAAAGTACTACTATCAAACAGATATTGTAAAAAGACCTGTTCGTGTAGTCAAAGTAACCAGTTTTAGACGTGTTGTATCTTATATGTTTTCACCATATTTTTCTAAACGTGTTCGTTTTTTGAACACCAAAAGAAAAGGGCGTAATCCATTTTACGATGGTAAAGAGTATAAGCTTAATAATAGTGAAATTCAAAAACTGGCTTTCAAACTTAAAAACAACGAAGTCAAAGATATGTTGTTCTTATACGGGTGTCGTAAATATACCATATCTAAGAAAAATCTTGTCAATGACTTTGAATTTAAAACCACTCAAAAAACAGTCTAACAACCTATTTCATTCAAACTTTTGATAGTTTGTTGATTATTGAGTGTAACACAGCATCTCAATGCTGACAAATAATAACCCTGAACGGTGTACGGACATTATTTGAATAAAATTAGTTTTATTCAATATGCTTTTATACACAAAAATCAACCGTACACCGTTCGTTCTACCCCAAACAAAGGAGCTAACAATGAATAACATTACTAAGTATAAAAAAACGTTTTCTAAATTTCATTTAGAACAAGCAGAAGAATATGAAACACATAATATTGTTGTTATAATACGATACAAAAATATCAGAGGATCACAAATTTCTCTTTCCATCCCTATTTATAAGTTTAGGGAACCATCACAATTATTTAAAATACTTTTGAGTAAAGGTTTTCCTTTACCCAATAACGGACACGATTTTTGTGCTGTTCTTTCAGAATATAAATTTTCTAAAACTGTTTTATTATCATCACAATCCGGTTGGTACAAATCTAATGATGACAAATATTGTTATGTTTTACCAAATTTAAGCTTTGGTTATAATTACAATCCTGTTATATTTAACTGTGACAATACAGAAAACAAAGAAGTTTGTTGTTGCGGTAGTTTAAAAGAATATCAACGTTTACTAGATATTTGCCGTTATAGCCCTCCTGCAATTTTAACGATAGGGGCTGCTCTTTCTACTTTTTGCCTATTCCCATTCGGGTTTGAAACTTTTGGCATACATCTGTTCGGAGATTCCAGTATTGGAAAATCAACACTAGGACGACTTGCTTGTAGTATTTTAGGGAATTCTAAATCTTATATTTCTTGGAAAACTACAGATGGAGGAATTGAAGAAGTTTGCTTTACTCATCGAGACCGTGTTTTAGTTTTTGATGAAGCAAAAT
>VOFK01003806.1_pt1 | contig 129634 bp, 107 predicted proteins | sample 5384121 | NCBI WGS metagenome assembly VOFK01 (sample SAMN12384730, study PRJNA508395) | human gut metagenome | isolation source: healthy gut J | host: Homo sapiens
GGTAACAGTTAATGTGACGGAAGCACCATAAACAAGAAATGAAGAAGAAATGATGAAAAAGGTCTTTGTGACATAATAAAAAAACTTCTGAAAATAAAGAATCGGGTAGGAAGGAAACGATGGGGTTTTCTTCCTACTTTGGTTTTATTGTTTACCTTTGCAGAAAATAGAATGACATGAAAGATTATCCTATCAGCACAATGAACAGCGAATAAATTCCATTCTATAACCTAATTGTCCTCTAAGTTGAAAGAGGCCTCACAGATTATTAATCAAAACCATCCCAAACAAGATACTCACCAATAGAATTTAGAAAACATGAGTAAAACTATATACACAATAGATTCGAGAGATAATACAATGCTTGAAGTTATGAAACAATACTTCAATATCTCTGACTTACAGATGAGCAAAGAGATTAACAACATGCACGACATTTTAGTAGAACTATTAGAGAAAAAAGGTATATCATATTCAGTACTAAAGTCAGTTTTAATTCCCCAAAAGAAACATCATGAGATTATTCTCGTTTTTGATACTCTACAAATAGAAGATTCTGAATACGGGGTAGCATGTTATAATGCCGTAATTAAGCTTTTAGACAAATCAGAATCTCATAGCTTCTTATGCGGTGATTACATTTCTAAAATCAACACATCATGGAAAAACGCAAACGATTTATTATATCAAAGTTTATCTGAACATATTAATTTATCCCAGATTGAGTATAAATCAAGTGAACAGCTATTCTTCATTTACATAAATAACGTCTCCAATAATTTCATTGGCAGACTAAAAATGGGTTTACAAAATTTTCAGGGGTTCGTAGGAATAGCTGATGTAACATTATCCTCTACTCTGAAAATTTACATATCTTCCATTCTCACAAATGGATTCATTCAATATCATGATATTATATTGCAACCTTCCTCCGATCAAGACAATTTTTTTAATGTTAAAGACAATAATGAATTTGGTTATGACTTTGAGTCTAATGGATTTAAGATTCGCTGTATATACGCAGATTTATTTAAGACATTTTTAACCTACAAAATAGAACGAGTGTATTTTAATATCATAGATACTTCCGATCAAGCTATGGCCATCAATTCCATAACCCCTGTATTTCAACGTCTGAATACTTCAAAGATTATTATTACTTCGGAGAAATTAGAATATCTCAAGCAAGAGTGACACCATGCAAAGAATAGGCTTTAGTAATATCACCCCTGAATATTTAGCAAAGAAAATAAAAGAGAATATAAACTCAAATTATCTTTTCTGTATGGAGTTCAACGATATATATCAAATTGCAAAATTCAATATAATGCTCGAAATTCATTCTTACAAAATACAATTGGGTTTAAAATATGATTATATAAATAACACATTATCACTAATTACAATGTATTAATAAGAGAAAAATTATAAAGCCTTAGCCTATTTCATCTTCCCCAAAATCTTAGGAAACTGCCAAAAGAACAACAGCGTACAGCAAATTGCAGCCGTAGCATCGGATATAGCCTCAGCCGCATATACCCCGGTCACTCCCATATAATGCGGCAGTATCAATGCTAACGGAATCAACAGAATAGCCTTGCGGAGCAAAGCGATAAAAATGGATATCTTAGCCTGCCCCAATGCAACAAACATATTCTGACAGGCACGTTGCAAGCCGAAAATAGTCATACCACCCAGAAAGACAGGCATGGTCCAACGGACCGTTTCTATCAACTTTTCATCACTTGTAAAAGCAGATGCAACCGTTGACGGGAACAGAATCATAAGCAGCATCAGAATCAGATTAAAAGAGAACATGGTAATCAGTGCAATACGGAAACAATCCTTCACACGCTGTTTATCACCATGCCCATAATTGTAACTTACAATCGGAATAAAGCCTTGCGCAAACCCCGTCAGCGGCACACTGGCAAATTGCATCGAAGTCTGTAATATCGTCAACGCACTGACGTAAATATCTCCCAAATCTTTCAAGCTACTATTCAGCACAAAGCCCACCAAACTCTCTGTACTGGCCATAATGAACGGAGATACTCCCAGTCCCAACATCGCAACAACAATTCCCCGGTTCAACTTCATATAGCGCCTCTCCAAAGGCAGAGAAGCCTTCCGGGAAAACAGGAAAGACAGTACCCATGCGGCACTGCAAGCCTGAGAAATCACCGTAGCCAAAGCAGCACCTTTCACCCCCATATCAAACCAGAAGATAAAAATAGGATCAAGAATGATATTTAATAAAGCTCCGATTAAGACAGAGTACATGGCAATGGCAGGACGCCCCTGCGCATTGATAAAGGAATTGAGTCCGGTGGAAATCTCTACAAAAACAGTTCCCAGCAAATAAATGGAAAGGTAATCGACCGCATAGCCCAATGTATGTTCCGAAGCGCCTGTAAAGAGCAGGATAGGCTCCATGAAGGTATAGGCAATGAAAGAAGTAATTAAAGTAAATAGAATCAGCAAGGTAAAACCATTCCCCAATATCTTTCCGGCACGCTGGCGATCACCTTGTCCGAGGGCTATGGCAGCCAACGGTGCACCACCACCGCCCACTATTGCTGAAAAAAAGAAGAAATCAATACCACGAGAGAAATTGTTACCCCTACGCCTGCCAATGCATCCGTCCCGATGCCCGGTATGTGTCCGATATAGATACGGTCGACAATGCTATAAAGCAAATTGACGAATTGTGCTGCTACTGCCGGAAGCGCCATCTTGAAAACCAGTGGCAACATACGCTCGGTTCCCAGACGTTCTTCATATTTATTGATCATCGTGATTCTTCTTTTCTAAAAACGAGTGCAAAGGTACAAGAATTTCCACTCGACCCCAAAGTAATGGGGGCGGCTTTTACAGGAAACAGAGATAAAACACTTCCACTAGCATTACAGAAGAAAAGTGTCCCGGCAAAACTGTATCAAGAGCTATGAACCCTAACTATAGTTTCCTCGATTGTGAAGGTATAGTGTAGAAAAATCAGAGTTAAATATCTGCAAGAGTTTACAAACTAAAGATAACTCAACAGGAGTTAGCAGAGAAGGTTGGTACGGCAAGAAGTTATATTGCCCGTGTAGAAAAGGGAGAAACAGATATTCAGATTTCAAGTTTCTTCCGTATTGCCCGTGCCTTAGGCATCGAGTTCACACCTACATTTTTATAATTCACTGAAAATGTAAAATGAAAGTGTGTCACAAACCCAATAGGTAAATGACACACTCTTAAAATAGATATTAGCGATTTGCTTTACGCTTCTTCACCTCATCCACGAGTTTTGAAAAGGATTTATCCCTTTTACGCTTTTCATATTCGGAAGTAGAGAAATGCCACGCTTCCCGTCGAAGTTTCAGATAACTTTCATAAACCTTACGGTCCAATACGCCACTACTTACCGCTTCTAAGACGGCACATCCGGGTTCGTTGATGTGCTTGCAATCCTTGAAACGACATGATGCAGCATAATCTGAAATCTCCAATACCTCTGCAAGAGAATCGGGATCGTCAATGGCCAAACCAAATTCCCGGACGCCCGGAGTATCGATTAATACCCCTGAACCGTCCATCAATACCATCTCCCGACGAGTAGAAGTATGTCTTCCTTTTCCCGTGGACAGGCTGATATCAGACGTTAGTAATACCGATTTCTCGCAAAGCGCATTCACCAGAGAACTTTTCCCTACACCTGAAGAGCCGACAAACACAACCGTTTCGCCTGCCGATATAGACTCCCGTAATTGGAGAATCGTCTGAGGTTGATGAATACTTGTAAAAAACACCGGTATCTGACGGGCAATGTGCCTGATCTGTTCTTCAACTTTCTGCTCGTCAAACCCTAAATCAGCCTTATTGAACACCAATACAGGATTAATATTCTCTTCCTGCATCTGAACCATGAAACGCTCGGCTCTGCGAACATTGAAATTATCATCAAGACTTTGCACGATAAATGCCTTGTCAACATACGAGGCAATGGCCTGTTTATCGGCAACCGTTCCGTTTTTCTTGCGATATAAAGTCCGTTCACGAGGCAGCATATCCACTATAATCCCTTTATGTTCGTCGAATGGTTGAAAAAGTACCCAATCACCAGTGCAAGGGAGCTCAAAGTCTGATTTTCCATACATCATATTCCCCGTCAGTTCGCACTGAAACAGACCGTTTTCTGAAACGACCTCGTAACATGTGCGGTGTACGATGGATATACGTCCATGTGTAAGGGCATTGTATGTTGACTCTTGCTTTAGTTGGCTTAACTTGTCATTCCAACCATAATTATTCAAATAAATCATTGTTCTATCTTTTTTGCAATGAAAAATGTATAACCGTAGAATGCTTTATACTTGTTGTATAGTTCTTCTTCATCAAACTGAAGCGAACTGAATTCTTCGGCGATCTTATTTCCCGCATATTTATGAAGGAAGATTTTCTGAGCTTCAATCTTTGCAGCAAAGTAATGCTCTGTCCAGCAATTTTCCGGCAAAATAAATGTAGCGACAGGAAGATATCCTGCTTTGTGTATCTTGGCCACCTGACCCGGAATCGTATCTATTTCAGGATACGCATTCACCCAGAAGTCATTGATTTCCGCAGGACGTTCATCAGTAAACCACGAACTTTCAGAAACAGCAATGTATCCTCCTGGTTTCAAATACCTACGCCACTCATTCAGTCCCCGTTCAAAACCAATATTATAAATGGCTCCTTCCGACCAGATCAGGTCTAATTCCTCATTCTGAAAAGGAAGGTTATCCATAGAACCGACAATACCTTTCACTCTGTCCTGCAAACCTGATTGCCTTGCATTGCGATTGAAGATATCAATAAAGTCGGGAAAAAGGTCAAGTCCGGTGATCTGCCCGGGAATGTGTCCGGCCAATACCATTGTCTGTCCTCCCGTTCCACAGCCGATGTCGGCGATAAGGGATTTTTCGGTAAGGTTATCTATAAAGCTCAGCGCTTTCAGTGTTACGTCAGGACTTCCGGGTCCTTGGCGTTCCATATTGGAGAAGAAGTCACAGATTAATTTAAGTTCGAAATCGTGAATTGTTTTATTTTCGTTACTCATTTTCTTAATGTATTTTGCATACACAGAAAGCATCACAACGCTTTCATCATTGCACGCAGATTAAACTTGAATTATAATAATAGAGAACTACTCTCGAAAGGAGTTATCCGAGAGTAAACGAAGGGACAATCTGTATCAGAAACACAGATTGTTTATTAAACCAAATCCGATTTGAATGTCTTTGTCATGGCGCAAAGATAAATAATATTTTGAGAATACGAAAACTGAAGTCATCCAAGGCAGGAAAAAGCAAAAATTAAGAGGTTTGTAATGACAATATATAAAGGAAAGATTTACCTTTGCACCCCCAAAGAAAACCAGAACTAAGAAATTATTTAGTGTTTATGAATACAAAGGTCAAAGGATATATATTGGGAGCCGTTGCTGCCGCCACTTATGGTATGAATCCCCTCTTTACCCTTCCACTATATAAGGAAGGCATGAATCCGGATTCTGTTCTTTTCTTCAGATATCTGTTTGCCATTCCCATCCTGGGGATTATGCTCAAAGCGAGAGGTAGAAGTTTTAGTCTAAAGCGGAAAGAAATATTGCCGTTAGTCATACTGGGATGGTTGGTCGCCATTTCTTCTCTTACCCTGTTTCAAAGCTATAACTACATGGAAGCCGGTATTGCCTCAACAATACTGTTTGTCTATCCTATTTTGGTGGCACTGATTATGGCTGTCGCTTTCAAAGAGAAAATCACATTACAAACAGTCTTATGTATCTTTCTGGCTTTAAGTGGTATTGGGTTACTATATAAAGGAGGAGACGGTACAACGCTTAGTCTGGTTGGTGTTGGGTTAGTCATGGCATCGGCCCTCTCCTATGCTATTTATATCGTAGGGGTAAACCGACCTATATTAAAGAATGTGGCAACGCTTAAAGTTACTTTTTATGTATTGCTTTTCGGCCTATCACTCTTTTTAGTCCGTGTAGATTTCGGGCAAAGCCTGCATGTTGTCGATAAATGGTATTTATGGGGGAACCTGATTGCATTGGCAATCTTCCCCACAGCCATATCCTTCCTCTGCACTACGCAAGCTGTGCAATATATAGGTTCTACCCCTACAGCCATCCTCGGAGCTTTGGAACCTGTAACGGCTGTATTCTTCGGAGTAACAATCTTCGGGGAAAGTCTGACACCCAGATTGTGTTGCGGAATTATATTGATTATCCTGGCTGTGACGTTTATTATAGCCGGAAGCAATATTACGACACATTTGGTACGGTTCAGGAAGTTGTTTCCACGATTGCCGATAAAGAAAAAGGGGCATTAACCCAATATGCCCCTTTCTGGTATTTCTTACCATGCACTATTCTCTTCGATAATAATCCCTTCCTGTTTCCATTTCTTCAAGAATGCATCCAATACATTCAGAAAACGATTGTAATCCTTATTAGAAGATTGAGTCCAACCGGCTTCAGCATAGGCAGCCAAGCGCGGATAGATTTTCAAGTTCATACTGTTCACCGTCGGGATAAACTCTCCCCACATCTGACAGCCCAGCCCAAGTACCTTACCCTTTTGTTTCTCTGTCAGACCTTCCGGCACAGGATTAAAATTATAAGCTTTCTCCAGTGGAATAGCTTCATAAGTATAGTCCAGATAAGTATACGAATGATAGGAATTTACCACGTCATATCCTTTCTCTATAGCTTCCTTGATTAATTTAGGATCTCCTTTCCAGCAATGCACGATTGTTCCCGGAGCCAACTTTTGCTTTCCTTTCGTATCTGTTTCCGATTGAAACTCATGCAGTTTATCACCGGTTATTTCATTCCAACCCATCATCCGACGACCTTTAGAAGCCAATATATTAGACACATTGTTTGTGAAGAACACTTGTAATTCGGCAGGAGTCCTCAAATCATTCTTCCTCATATATTCCCGAACAAGTGTGGACTCTTTCCATTGATCGTATCTCACTTCATCACCTCCAACATGAAATATAGGAGCCGGAAACAAACTTATCACTTCATCCATTACATCGTTCAAGAAGTGTATCACACGTGGATCAGCCACATTAAAGATATCATATTGCACTCCGAACTTACCAGGAACTTTGATTTGTTTTCCACTTGTCCCCAGCCAAGGGTAAGCGGCAATGGCGGCACTGGCATGCCCGGGCATCTCTATTTCCGGGATAACAGTAATATTCCTTTTCGCTGCATAATCTACTACTTCTTTAATCTCTTCCTGGGTATAAAAACCTCCATGGCGTCTACCATCATATCGATTGCTGCCAAAATGGTCTATTTCTGAAGAGTCACGCCATGCACCAATCTCCGTTAGTTTGGGGTATTTCTTTATCTCTATGCGCCAGCCCTGGTCGTCTGTCAAGTGCCAGTGAAAGACATTCATCTTCAATGCCGCCATCTCATCCAGCAAATCAAAAACGACCTCCTTCCCTTTAAAATAGCGTCCTTCGTCCAACATGAAAGCACGCCATGAGAAAACGGGATAATCCGTAAGAGTTGATTTCTGTACAATCAGCCTGCCGTCTTTTACTTTGAGAACCTGTCGGAATGTCTGGATAGCATTTAATATACCCGCAGGAGAATTGGCTTTAAGTACTATATTCCCAGAAGTAGCATCTAAGATATAACCTTCCGCCTGTTCTGGTAATACTGCCGGATCTAACTGTAATATAATATCTCCCTTTTTCTTATTTTTCTTTAATGTGGCCTGGACAGAAAAATCAGAAGACAAGTAACATTGGAGCAGTAATGCTTCATTTGCCAGTTCACCCGGATAAACAAGTGTCGGTTGCGTTTTTAGTTTCACCATTCCCGGTATATATTTGATATCCACTGGGTGAGGAAGCAGAGTGTACTCTTCAATAGAAGGAGCTTGGCAGGACGCCAAAAACAAGAAACAACAAAAGAGAATTAGTATATTTGATTTCATTGATGTGTATACTTAAATTATGGTTATATAGTATCCTTGACTGTTTTTATCGTAAAGACCAATATTGAATTAACATGGGGGCGTTAATATCACCTGACAAATGGCAATAGTTCAATGGTCTGATCAAGCAGACCGTTAACATAAGTACGCAAAATACCGTTCTTATATTCCAACTTTAAACGTAACTCGGAGTATTTCTGCGGAACATACCATTTACCATTCGTACCACGTGGCATGATTGCCCAAGTATCAGCTGTTCCCAGCATATTGGTACTGGTATATACTTTTCTTTGATAACGTACCTCTGGTTTCATAGTATTGGCATTCAGATAATACCCCAGTTTTCCAAGTTGCAACAACCACGATATTTTACCGTATCAGGCTTCAAGGTTACGGAAATTACAAAGTCTTCCTTAAGATCAAATTTAAAATCCTTAGCTTGTTCAACTGTCATCTCAATATTCTCAGTTTCAGTCTTAACAGGGAAACCTCGAAAATCGGAATGAATCGCAGTACAATACCCCAACGGATGTGTGGTACTTACAATCCAGTCATAGTAATTGCCATGCATCCATGTCAGCCGTAACGGAGTATCTTCCGAATCAGGAATAATATAGGGACGCACATTATTGTACCGGGAATTACGGGTAACAGCCTCAACGGCAACCACATCTCCCCCATCATTCAGCATATATTTCTGTATCTCATATTTCCGTCCATATTTGCCTTCTACGGGAACAGAACAATAAATCACATTTGTCTGTGCAGGATCAATAGTCATTCCGCCACTGTAGCACTTCTCGATATAAGAACTTTGATGAAAATGTCCGCCGGCATGAGCCAGAAAGTTCTTTTTCCATTCTTTTCCTGTCCAGTGGGCATAATAATAATTGTGTGAGGTTTTGTCTTCACTGATACGAACCATGGCAATAACAGGATTCCCCAGTTTGTCGATGGCTATCTGCCATACCCAGTCACGCTCTTCAGGACTATCTACCACCGTATAAGGATACTGTTCTACATACTCACTTCCTTTATTTATCTGAAACGGGCCATCGGCTATGGTCGAAAGCACATTTCCCTTCACATCTTCCAGTTGCAAAGTGTGTATATCGATATAATTGAAATATAAGAAATTTGGACTCTCCTGATCAGGATGTCCTGTAGTATAAGTGAAAAGAATCTTATCTTTTCCATTCGACGTATATTTGGCATAGGGACGCGCTCCGGTAGACTGTACCAATTGGTAAGGTCCCCACTCCACGTTTATATTATCTTTTTTATCCGGTAGGGATAACTTGGCAATCGTAGGATGCCAGCCTATTCCGCGCCAGCAAAGATAGATGTGATCCGGATCATCGGAAAGAATAAAGGGAGAAGGATAGGTGGTGTTATTCTCAGTGATAATTTTCTTCTCTTCTCCTAAAGTTGTAATGTCACCCGGTTCCCGCGAGATGCGATAGTAAAAACAACGTTCATCCGTATGGCGCGAATAGAATATCATGACACGCTCATCAGGCAGTATCAGGAAAGTCGGGTTATCATGATCATCCGGCTGGAAGCAGGAACGGATAAGGACTTCTTTCTGCTGCTTTTTATGAAAATCATATTGCATGGCTTTTATATTTCCATGAGTATCAATGTAGCCGATATAGGTTCGGTCTATACTGCCATCTTTACTTTTATAATGCAAGGCACGAGGATCGGCAAACCAACACCAGGCACCTTTATCCGTCACCTGATATCCTTCATTGACGATAGGCGCATCTTCGATGAAACGTACCATTTCACAAGCAGCCAATAAGAAAGCACCTACACCAAAATTGGCAGTAGAATTAGCATCCACCACTTGTCCGGGGATAGCTTTCTCACCAATAGGTTGTACATAGCCTACATGCCCATTCGGTTGCAAAGCCACTGTAGCAAGATATTCCCATGCTTTCAATACTACCGGTTCATAAGTTTCTCTATCCAATAAATCATTATTGACGCCCCACAGCAGACCATAGGTGAAGAAAGCTGTTCCACTGGTTTCCGGCCCGGGAGCATGTTGCGGATCGAGCATGCTTCGGGTCCAATAACCTTCCGGTTGTTGACAGGCGACTACGGCTTTAGCCATTGTCCGAAAACGGTCGACATATTCTGACCGGTATTTATCATCTTGAGGCAGTCTTTCAGCACTTTGGCCAATGCAGCCAGTACCCAGCCATCACCACGCGCCCAAAAGTCCTTTTTACCATTTACACTTTTATGTTTAGGATAGACATACTTCGCATCACGATAATACAGACCAGCCTCTGCGTCATACATAATGCTATTGGCATATTCCCAGTACTCATGCAGCTTCTCCAAATAAAGCGGATTTCCGGTCACCTTATACAGTTTAGTCATAACGGGCATCACCATATAGAGTCCATCAGCCCACCACCAATAATCGGAGCGATCGGTACTCATTTCATATTCCATAACCTCGCGGGCACGGGCTATTTTCCGTTCGTCAGGCTCCACAGTATAAAGGTCGATATATGTCTGAAAACACACCTGATAATCGCCAAACAGAACATATTCATTACTTTCACCATAGCCGGATTTCCATTTAGACTTATCTTTGCTTCTGGCTCCCATCCACTGATTATGCCCAGCCCATGCTTCAGAATAATTGTAGTAAGCGGTATCCCCTGTCAGGAAATAAGCTTCCATGTTTCCGGTATGATAGGCAGCATGATCCCAGAATGACCAACTATGTTTAGGATGCGTAGTTTGCCAGTATCTGTTCACTTTATGGATAATACCGGACACATCGGACACCTTCGGAAGTTCGGTTGCTGCACACGGAAAATATCCGGAACAAAAAATAAGAGTCAGAAAAGCAAAAAACAGTCCTTTCATTGTTATTCTATTCATACTTGATTCTATATTGATTGATACAAATGAAAACGGGGTGATCTCAAGAAAAGAACGATCACCCCGTTCCTTATAATACCTATTGAAAAAATGCGAATTTACTACTCAGAAGAGCCGAAGCCCAATTTAGTTAGACAGGTTATCTTCGTCGGCTACAGCCTCCTGCCAGTTTCCCCACATCGGCACACTGTCATCATATTTGTCATAGCCATAATTCTGGCGTAGTTTTCCCAAACGATTGGCATCAATAGCTGATTGTGGAATAGGCAAATACAGATTACGCTTGTCAATGGTATATTTATGGTTCTTCACAATCAACTCCGGATTTTTATTATAGAATTCATTGTAATGCATAATGCGTTGATACCAATAACTTCCACCATTCGGGTCTGTACCTTCCTGTTTATCATAAGTATTCACATCATACGTATTTCCCCATTCATCCGGTTTTCCGCTTAGGGCAAGGCAATAAGACACACGACTCAATTCAAGATAGCGCCATTCTTCCAGATACAATTCACGTGCACGCTCATCCATGATATCTCCAATGGTTACAGTTGTGTAAAGCTGTTTGCACTGAGCTCTCTCCCTCACTTTGTTTACATCCAGAGCAGCACCGGCAGGATCGCCATTATAAAATTTTGCTTCAGCACGCAGCAAATAAGCCTCTGCCAGACGGTAGCAATACCAGTCGGCTATGCCACTTGTAGTGGAGCTGCTGGAAGCGCCATTGAACTGTGTACTACTTTCTTTCGCCTCGGCATTCTGGTCCATTAAATAGATTTTATAGTGAGGCCATCCGAACCAGTCACGGATTGTATCCTTACACCAAGACTTCTGAAGATACTGACCATAATATTTGGAAGAAGGATTATTGACCCTGACAGAATCCATCATCATCCAGTTTCCGCTCTTTGTACTACGTCTCAAATCTCCCTCATCATCTACTCCATTCACTTCCCACATACCATATTGAGAGTAATAAGTAGGGTGCAAATAACCTGTACCACGACCTATGGAGCGATTATAATCATATTTAGAGTCATAATTCTTATCGCTACGAGCAAAACTTTTCACAGCTTGTACTCCATTAGGATCCAATAGATTACTCTTGTCATCCCACAATGGACCCAGAGCACGCATTGTATTGAAAGCAACAAAAGAATTCGATGAACCGATACCGCGATTAGGCATACCCAGTATCACTTCTTTATTTTCGGCTATCAACTTATTTTCAGGTCGGTGCAAATCCCAGATCACATTGCGTTGAATAGGCCACGTTTCTGTATTGAAAGGAGTGACAAAAGTACCAAAGGTATTCGTCATCAACGAATAACCGGAGTTATCTATCACTTCATTCAGCTGCTGAATAGCCTTCTCCCACTGTCCGGTTGCCAGATAAAGTTTAGAAAGTAACATGCGGCAAGCTCCCTTATTGACCAGACCGATCTCTTTCATATCCTTTTGTTCCGGAACCCACTGTACGGCAAATTCCATATCCTCAACCATCTTCGCAAGAATGGCCTCACGGGAAGTTGTTTTATAGTCGAACTTCGGACCTTCTATAATCTTTGTCACCAATGGGACATCCTTAAACATAAAGACCAATGACAAATAACGATATGCCCGATGAAAATAAGCCCAACCAATGTATTTATTTCTGGAAGCTTCGTCCATATCCTTAATTTTGCCGATATAGCTGGTTATTGTATTAGCTGATTTTATACCTGTATAAGTTTCACCCCAGAAATACGAGAACTGATTCACTTCGCTGCCTCCGCCGCCCATTCCGTCCGAAGGAGTCAGGCGTTCGGATGGATCTGCCCAGATAGTACTCTGATCTGTTTTTCCGGCAACAGCTAAATCGGTATGCATAAACAATGTATAGAAAGGAGTTACCAGATTGGCAGCTTGATAATAGGTCCAGTAATTGCGCAAGTGTCTATCCAGCGTAGCTACAACAGAGCGCAATCCGGCTTCAGTAGTAAAGGTTTGTTCAGGTTCATAGAATGAAAGCGGGTCCGGTTTCAGGAAGTCTTCTGAACAAGAAGAACACAACACACCGACAGCAATCATACCTATCAATGCTATATTTTTTATCTTTTTCATATCCGTTATGTAATTAAAGAGTTAAAGTTAATCCAATATTAAAGGTTCTCGGAGCCAAACCACCGGTTTCAGGGTCCCAGTATTTCCAGTCTTTAGCCCAGACTGCAACATTCTTGATGCTTCCGCTAATAATCGCCTTTTCTATACTCCAGCGTGAAATGAACTTCTTGGGCAGTTTATAGGCAAGTGAAATGTTATCCAGACGAATGAATGAACGGTTATGTAATTTGCCCGGTGTAGTCACTCCCGACGGACCTTGTGCATCTAAGCGTCCATATTCATTGGTCGGATTATCTACAGTCCAATATCCCTTCTTAGCATATACATTCTGACCATTCGTCACTTTTGAGCCTGCATTATCTTTATTCAGGTAATCTGTTTCCAGACTCTTATGCCCCATCTTTGAATAAATATTGAATGAGAAAGTTAGATCTTTGAAGAAAGTAAATTCATTACGCATAGACCAATTCACTTTCGGACTGCTTTGTCCCAGGAATTGCTTGTCATCATTGTCATACACGATAGTAACACTACCGTCTGCATTTACTTTATCATTATCAGGATTGTTCCATACCTTAGGGTCACCCGGACGCTGTCCATACTTGGCAGCTTCTTCCACTTCATCTTTCTGCCAGATACCGGTTACTTTATAATCCCAGATAGCCCCAATAGGCTGTCCGATAAACCATTTATTGGAAATATCATCTCTTTCTTTAGTACCTATTACTTCACCTTGAGCATTAAGCACATTTTCATACTCATAATACAGATGCTTGATTTCATTCTTATTAAATGAAAATCCTATCGTAGTATTCCATTCCAGCACATCATTTTTAATATTTGTTGTACTTAATGAGATTTCCACACCACGGTTCTGCACCTCTCCCAAGTTCGTAGTGACTGAACCAAACCCAGAAAATCCGGGTAAGGACTGATTCATAATCATCTGTGTAGTAGGCATGTGATAATACTCAACACTACCACTGATACGGTTATTCAGGAAGCCAAAATCTAAACCAATGTTCCAGGCAGTGGTCTTTTCCCATTGCAGATGCGTATTGGCCAGACGGTTCATTGTAAAGTAACGATATTCTGTCGTATTACCACTTGCGTCTACATAACCATAAGTACCTCCGGTACCTGAGCCCAGGTCGGCAAGAGCAATATAGGGATTAGCCAATGAACGGTTACCATTCTGTCCCCAGGAAAATCTCAGTTTACCGAAACTCATCGGTTCCCAATTGAAAAATTTCTCATTTGTGAAAGTCCATCCGAAGGCGGTTGAATAGAAAGTTGCACGCGGATTGGAAGTACCAAAAGCTGAATAACCGTCGCGGCGTATAGAGCCGGTAAACATATATCGGTCATCATACGAGTAGAACAGGCGTGCAAGCATACCGTCAGCGGTTTCATGTCCATCATCCGAACTGAAAGCACTGGATTCTTTGTCACCTGCTTTTACATAATGGAAGCCCAAAGCATCAGTCGGTTGTAAGTTGTTGGCACTCAAATTGTCACCCCATGAACGTCGTTCTTCAGCTTCCTGTACTAGTGTCACTGTAAAATGGTGCTTCTCAAGAAAAGTTTTATCCCAAGTCAAAGTGTTGTTCAGTGACCAGTCAAAACGCTTACCATTGTTACGGCTTGCCGACCCTGCCGTTACATCAGGATCTTTTGAAGACTGAAAAGAACGGTAATAGTACCACTGGTAACGCGGTGCTATATTGAAGGCATAAGTGATGCCGAACGGTAACGTCAATTTGGCATTCAAAATAGTATTAAGTACTGTATAACCCGACTCACGTTCCTTAAATTGTTGTCTGTAATCATAGTTGTACCCCGTATTTCCTGAAACATTTCCCATCGGAAAGCGCTCCAATTCTCCATTTTCATTCCGATAAGAAGCAAATGGGCTGTTTTCAGTGATCTGCTTGCCCCAGTCTACCGTGGTATCCCCATCGGTACGCTCTTGGAAGTTGACATTAGCGCCTACTTCAAACCAGTTGGTAACTTTTGCATTCACTTTCATGTTAGAACGGAAAGTGGTATAATCATTACCTACTGCCACTCCTTCATTATCCATATATCCCAGAGAGAAATAGTAATTCACACGATCGGTAGCGCCAGACATGCTCACGTTGTAATTCTGGTTGAGACCTGTACGAAAAGAATGATCGTACCAATCAAAAGTTTGTCCCAAGAGAAAATTGGCAAGGCTATTTCCCTGTAAACCAAGCCTAGTGGCTCCCCATACTTCTTGGTCGGAAATGTCCGAACCCGCATTGGTATATGCACGCCATTGGTCAAGGGTAATACCGTATTTATTCAGATTTTCCTGTGTGGGAGCATCATAATATCCTGCAGGGTATTTTTTCTTATCCGCCTGATACTCTTCATAAGCACCAGTTTCAGGGTTTACACCGTATGTACCTGCAACATACCAATCGCGGCGATACTTCAAATAACCTTCCCCATCATAAACATCACGGTTAGCTCCCATTGTAGAAAAGCTCCAGTTGGTACTGAAATTAATCATCGGTTTACCATTTTTTCCTTTCTTGGTAGAAACAATAATAACACCATTAGCAGCTTTTGCCCCATACACAGCAGCGGCAGAAGCATCTTTCAATACATCAATTTGCGCAATGTCATCCGGATTGAGTTCGGAAAGTTCTCCATAAAACATCATGCCATCAAGAATAATCAGCGGATCATTATGCCCACCGTCTGTATAAAGTGAACGTTGACCACGAATTTGAAGAGAACCACCACCTTTCGCAGAAGCATCCATACCCACATTCAAACCCGGTGTACCACGTAGTACATCCTGTACTGTCTTGGGTGCCTCGTTAGCAAGATTGTCCGGACGAATCTGAATGACAGAACCTGTCAAATCCTTTTTACGCATCGTACCATAACCCACTACAACCACTTCGTCCAACATCTCAGTATTCTCCTGCAATACTATATTTAAAGGTTTTCCTGAAATGGCTTTCACACTGGCCGTCTGATAACCGATAAATGAGATTTCAATAGTTGCATTAGCAGGAACACTCAATCTGAAGTTTCCATCAATATCGGTTATCACACCATTGGATGGATCTCCTTTTTCTTTCACGCTGGCTCCAATCACAGGTTCCCCCGTTGCGTCTTTCACAATACCAGTAATGGTCTGTTTCTGTTGTTGCACTGTCTGTACGACATTAACACCATCTTCGGCAAATACCGCCAAAGGATGAATACCGACGAAACCTACACAGATTAGCAAGGCTGCTATCGCCTTTCGATTTCTTTTGAATCTAAACGAATTCTTTTTCATCGTCTTTTAAAATTTATTAGATAATTAAGGTGACTAATTCAACAAGATGCATATATGTTCTTTGTTCTAAATCGTTAGCCAAAAGTAGGTGGATATAAGGAATAAGAGGATGAATCATTACCGGGAAAGGGTTATAAACACCTTATAAGCAGGTTTCCGGTAATAATTCACCCTCCTATTACTCACTTTTTCGGAAGTTTGCTCCATATATTATTTCATTAATTCTAAAAACATATGAGAGCATACCTTATTGACAATCCATTCATGAATCCGGTTACAGAAAAACTGGAAGTCATAATACTTCCTTCGACTCTTTACGAAGATATTACAAGCTATATTACTCAATTGCTATCAAAAACAAATGCATTGTCTGCACAAATGCAGAACCAATCGATGTATCAAAGAATTGCGCCCAATCCATCCGAGCAAGCATTCCTTAAACAAATACTTGCTGCTATCGAGAAACATATGGATAATCCGGATTTATCCATGCCACTCTTGCAAGCAGAAATCCATATATCCAGATCCATGCTCTATCGAAGAGTGAAAGCATTGACCGGATTGTCACCCAGTGAATTTATTTGTAATGTCCGCATGAAGAAAGCATGCAGCCTATTGTCGGAAAGGCAATACAATATATCAGAAGTAGCTTATAAGGTTGGCTTTAACGATCCGAGATATTTCAGCCAATGTTTCAAAAAGAAATTCGGTAAAGCCCCCTCTACCTTCAGACGGTGCGGAATAATAATATAGCGATAGCGCTACCGTTATTATCCGGTAATACTATCGCTATATTTTGTTTCAGATAAAAAATCAATTCTTCATATCTTCAAAGAATCGATGAATGGCATCCTTATTGACTACCTTCAGTACAGCAGCCCCATCCCCAACAATTACCGTATCGAAAAGGAAAGACAAACTATCAAATCCCATTGGGTCTTTACTTATACATGAATAGTAATAAGCGGAAGCATCCTTGGCACTTTTATCGGCAGGTTTTCCTATGAAATTTCCTAGATAGTAATTGCCATCAAAGATGTTATTTGTGGATTTGGTAAGACGAATCTCCGATTCCTGAGGAGCAAAAAAGATATTTTCTTTAAATATAGTGTTATTAGCATATCCATCCCATGAATCAGATGTAATGATACTACGGTCTATGAACGAAGCCGTCTTAGGATTAACATGCAGGATATTATTGTTTATCAGCGTATTCTCACAAGGTCCACCGATATGAATAGTAGCAGAAAATATACCACTGCGTGTGGCACGTGGACGAATAGCATCATTAATGCTCACATTGTACTGTACTACCGTACCCTGATTGCCTACTCCACCGTCTGTCCCCGGAATTACAAATTAAAACCATCCCCCCATCATTATCATGACTAAAATTATATTGAATGGTCGTATTATGGCAATTATAATCGGAATCAAAGCCTTGTGCATCCCAAGGGGCTTTATGGTCACTCACTTCATTAAACTGAAGAACACTGTTGTCGCAACTCCATGGCCAGAAACCGGCAGCAGCTTCGCTATGCGGTAGTGTTCCCGGACAATTACGCATCAAGTTATATTCTATCAGTGCTCCTTCACAGCCTATCGGAACAATACCGTCACCGGGAACTTCTTCTATCAAGTTTTTACGAACAACAGTATTGGTACTGGGATGCCAATTATTACGGCTGCTATAGGAAGACCAAATCATGCCATTCCTCTCACAACGGCGAATGATGCAATTCTCAATGGTCAATCCATCAAAGGTCGATATTACATCTTGTCCTTTATTCACAATTAAAATGCCAGAACCACCTCCTTTCTGCTTGATTAAGCTACCATTTACATCATGGATTTCCAATGCATTGAGTATGATGTTATGAGATACACCGTAATTCTCACACAGCACTTTTACACCCGTGCGGTGTGCCAGCCGTTCTGTACCAGTATTTACCACTTCAAGGTTCTGTAGTGTAAGGTAGTCCGAGTTCTGTACTAATATTGTATATAGTGAAGCGTCCGGTGCTTTGATACATGGTTTTCTACCGATACCGTAAGCATCTATAATAACCCGTTTATCAGCCTTCCCCTTCGCTGAGAGTTCCAAAATGCCGATAAAAACAGACCCTCTTCGAAATAGTAACGAATCTCCTGCACGAAGCTGAATATCTTTCAACCTCTCCAGACTTTTCCAAGCTGTTTGTTTACTCAATCCATTAGCATCGTCGTTACCTTGCAAGGCATCTACATAATAATTTTTTCCAGTCTTGGCACTGCTATCACAAACACAGAAAAAGGTGCATGCAAAAACAAGCAGCAATGTTGCCGTTTTAGTTTAATCATAGTTTCCTTCTTTAAATTCATATTTATATTTAGAATTAATTCACGTCCTCAAAAGTAGAGGAATATAAATAAAAAGAAGGAGAACTATTACCGGAAAAGAGAGACTGATGGTTCAAAAAGGTACTTTCTTGCTAATAAATTCAATTCTCATACTTCATCATGTATTCTGTAGGAGACAGTCCGAACTTCTTCCTGAAACAAAGACTGAAATATTTAGGATCATTGAATCCCACTGCATAAGCCAGATCTGAAATACGGATTTTCTTCTTTTCATCTATCAAACGACATGCAGCTTGCAGACGAACATTATTGATAAATCCAGAAGGAGTAAGCCCCGTCAATAACTTCAACTTATCAGCCAGAGTAGTTCTCGCCATTCCCATCTCTGCCAAGAATTGTGCATGTTCAAAATTACAATCATCCAAATGTGCATTCACACAATCCACTGCTTTTTGAATAAAAGCCTCATCCATAGAAGTAAAATTCAACTCTTTAGCTTCGAACACTAATTGCTTACGAAAATCTATTCCCATACGGTTACTCTTCTTCAACAAATTGTCTATCTTGGCTAATAAAACAGACAAGCGGAGTGGTTTGCAGATATAACCGTCTGCCCCCGATTCATACCCCATTACCTGATCCTCATCAGTTATCTTGGCCGTCAACAAGATGACTGGAATATGGCAAGTTTCAAATTTCTCTTTAATCCTGCGACATAATTCTATTCCATCCATTTCAGGCATCATGATATCCGAAACAATCAGATTCACTTCTTCTTTTTCAAGCACAGCCAATGCCTCTACCCCGTTTCTTGCCTGTAAGATATGATATCTGCCCTGCAACAAACGGACCATAGACGACAAAAGATCCTCATTATCTTCTACCAGCAATAAAGAGGAACTACCCGGTTCTCTTTCAGCCATATCCGTAGCAACTGCTTCTTCTACTTCACCAACAGGCAGAACATTATAAGCTGCATACTCCATACTTTCATCAATTTCCTCTTCTTTGAATGCCTCCCGCCGCACAGGTATTTGTACCACAAATGTATTGCCTTCCTCTTTATTGCTAAAGGCATGGATAGTGCCATGATGCAATGCCACCAGATCTTTTGTCAATGAAAGGCCGATGCCGGTACCAATAGTATGGAACTTCCGATATTCACCTTCATAGAACCGTTCGAACAAATGCGCCAGTTTTTCTTCCGGAATACATTCTCCCGGATTGTTGACAGTGATTTTCAGTAATCCGGTTTCTTCATCATAAGACTGACATAGGGTTATGGCACCTCCTTCAGGAGTATATTTAGCAGCATTAGAAAGCAGGTTATATATAATCTTATCCAACTTATCTACATCGAAATATCCAGAACACTCTTCGGTCGCCTCCAAAGAAATAGATAATTTTTTCTTCTTTACCAAAGGAGCAAAAGCCAAAACGGAGTTTTTCAGGAATAAGCTGATATTACCACAAGAAACTTTCAACTTCAACTTTCCGTTTTCTACCTTTCTGAATTCAAGAATCTGCTGGATCAGTCTGATTAAGCGGGAAGTGTTGTTCTCCATAACCTGAAGAAGCCGCGAACTACTTGGTATTTCTTCCTTTAGTTCATCCACAGAGGCTGAAATTATAGATAAAGGAGTGAGTAGTTCATGTGTGATATTAGTAAAGAATTGCAGTTTGGCGTGATTGATTTCTTCTATCTTCTGGCGTTCAATTTTCCCCATTGCTATGGCTTGTCTCATACGAATGCGATTACGTACCATTCTATAGAAATAGTAGGTAATCGCCAGTATGCACAATACGTATACCGTATAAGCATACCAACTTTCATACCAGGCCGGAAGGCGGTTAAGGCTGATCTCAACCACATGGTCGCTCCACAAACCATTTCCATCTGTAGCCTTTACCTGAAACACATATTTACCTTTACTCAACTTATTATAGAAAGCTGAGTTTTTTCCTGCCGACAAGTATATCCACTCTTTATCTATTCCGGATAAGCGATATGCATATCGTATCCGCGAACTATTCTGATAGTCTAAAGATGAAAACTGTATCTCGATATTTTGTTCTTCCGGATATATATCAACAACTTTCAATGATTTACCCGGCCGTTTATTATCCAGTAGAATACTCCGTCCCATAATCCGTATATCAGTTATAAGAATATCTTTGGGTTGGGAAATATTGTCCAGACGTTGAGAAGGAGAAATAGATAATATACCAGGAATACCACCAAAGTAAAGTTGCCCGTCAGCATCTTCAAACACAGACTGGGGAAGAAAACGGTTGAAACCAATATTTTTACTGGATGCATAGAAACTTCTGTAAGCTCCATTCTTAGGATTAAATTCCTTGACCTCCCTACTGGTTGTTATCCATACATGATGAAAACGATCCACTATGATATTGCTAATCTTGTCTCCGTTTACTCCACATGCCGTATTATAATCTTCAAAAGAACCGGTTTCAGAATCAAATAACATAATACCTCCTTTATCAGTCCCCAGCCATAATTTATTATGATCTGCAGCTACACATAGAAAAGAATGAGGGGCAGAATATTCTGTCATATGCCTTTCCCTGTCAATCCTGATGAGGCCTTTATTTTTTACAATACCCCAGATAATACCATCCTCTGTTTGAGCCAAACCTTTGATAACACCTATATTATCAGAAACAAGCTCCAACTTCTCACTTTCTATCTGGTAGATAAACAAATGATTACCTGCTGCAATCCAAAGGTTACCGTCATTATCTTCAAATAAATAATTGATAACATCATAGGTCTTTGATACCGAAAACAAATTCACCCTACGTTCTATTTCTATCTCCATATTATTCTGGCTCAAGCCATATAATTCACAGCTACTTTGCGGTACTACCCATACCAGCCCTTGTTTTTTTGATTTCAGCAAATAAGAAAGTACCAGAAATGGACTGTCACTGACTGCTTTCGAACTGGTATAACATTCGATTTTATCTTTCTCCGGTTGATAAATACAAAGTCCGAGACGCCTTTGGAAAACCCAAAATATTCCTTTCTCATCCTTACACAGATTTTCAAAAATTGGTGTCCACTTTATTTGTTTTTCCAATGGGGCGATATTGTATTCATGCAAATTATCCTCATCAAAATAGATGATAAAGTTGTGATTATCCAGAGAAGTCACCCAAAGATTGCCATCCCTATCTTTAATAATACGCTTTAATGCTTTGTTGTATTGCGGCAAAAACGTTGAGGTATCTACCTGCTTCAACAGTCCACCCGTTGTGACCTGATAGGCAAATAAGTCACTCCATGATATTGTCCAAATATAGTTGTTCACATCATCTTGCACAAGATGTAAAGCCGTCTTGGCTATTTGCCCGGCAGAATTCATAGGTAATGGTTGAGGAACATATTGCAATTCCTTAACAGAATTCAAGGGATCCAAACGAATAATCCCCTGTTGCCAGGAAGCCAGCCAATAATAGTCTTTCTCTCTATCTTGTATAAGATCACTTATCCTATCAGTATAAGGGAAGAATAGTTCAAATTCATCCTTTTGCTTATTCCATTTATGTAATCCTTTACCAGATATAGAGAGCAACAGTTGATGTTTTCTATCTTCATACAGTACATACTCCTCTCCCGGACCCGTAGAACATTGCAATGAGTACATTTTCAGAATCTCTCCTTCTGGCGAAAGTCGGAACGTTCTTCTATAGACATTTATCCATATAGAGTGATCTGAGGTCACTATGATTCCCTCTATATTGATATCCTTAAGCTCTGCGATATCCGCAGATGCAATAGTGTAAGTTTGTTTATTTAAGATATATAACCCCTTATCAGTTCCAATCCAGATATTGTGTGTGATACTGTCTTCTCCCAGACAAGTGATCACATTACTTGGCATCATATCCGGATCTTTAAAGTCAGACCTGAATGTATGGATATTATAACCATCATCACGACATAATCCTTCCGCTGTACCATACCATATATACCCTTCAGAATCCTGAAAAATGGTATTGATGACATTCGTGGACAATTTATCTATATGGGGAATATCCTTAATCTGTATATTCCGGGCATTCATATAAAGAGATAGCCCAAGAAAACCAAAGAATGTTACCATTCTTACTACATATGAGAAAAAAGGTGCTTTTCTTAACATAATACAAGATTTTTATGCTGCAAATATATAAATTATGCAAGCATAAAAGTACATTTGGAAGAAAAACGTCTATTCTTCAAAAACCCATCGCCTCTTTCACTAAGCACATTTCATGATAGGAAGTCAGTTTTTCCAATAATAAAAATCTCTGGATTATGAAATAGATACCCTATTCATTCCGGGTATTCCCGAAAGCCTCACGGATATGGTCGATGCCAAAACACTATCATGGATTAAGAGACAATCTACATTAGCACTGATTGAATTACTCCATCAGATTACAGACAACGTTTCAGAACCGTATAGCAAAATGTCGTTTTTTTACAAGCGTATGCAAAATCCAAACGCTATTTTTGCAAACCCAATGAAGCAGTATGAATATACAGGAAAAGAAGTTGGTCACTCATATTCTTAATTTCGTCATAAGGAATCTGTAGCTTGGTCTACAAACTTTTTACGGAAAGATTATTCGGCTTATCTTTGCATCAAACGAAGTGCTTCCAGAAAGACTAAACAGACTAAATAACATAAGTGGTATTAAATAAGTTATCGCAATGACAGACAATATTTTAATCTTCCGGACTTCTATAGAAAAGAGGCGGGAAATAAAGAAAATAGAAAAGTTATTCACCCAATATCCGCAGATCCACGTATGGAACGTAGACTTTGAAGATTGGGAGAAGATACTGAGAATTGAATGTCAAGGGATAACCCCGACTGATATCTCGGACGCACTGAGTACAATCGATATCTACGCAACAGAGTTAGAATAAGGTAGAAGTTATTCCAAAAACTGCTACCGAAGCACACTAAACAAGCGAATTACTATTTATCTCAAACTTACCGACAGGCCCCTGAAAGGAGTTCAAACAGTTGCTTCCGTTTTACCGGCTTAGGCAAGAAAGCATTACATCCGGCATCCATAGCACTGGCGCGGTCAGCATCGAAAGCATTGGCTGTAAGTGCTACAATCGGGATGTCACTATTGAACTCCCGAATCTTCCGAGTAGCTACCAAACCGTCCATAACAGGCATTTTCAAATCCATAAGCACGAAATCAAACTTCCCATTGCGAATCTCCTCAACAGCCTCTACCCCATTGGTCACCCGTAACAAGTCGTAATCCTTAAGAATATTCCGCACTAACAAGAAATTGCTGTCGTTATCTTCAGCCACCAGAATTCTGAGTTTCCTGTCACTGTCTTCGCTAAACACCGGATGACGGTTTGGAAGAGATGTTTCCGGACAACCGACGTCTCCATGCTGAAAGATCTCACACGGAACCCATGCCCAAAAGATCGATCCAATCCCCTGTTCAGAAGTAAACCCGATCTCTCCACCCGCAGCTTCAACAATTGCCCGGGAGATTGCCAATCCAAGTCCTGTACCTTGAACAAATTCATTCAACTTCTGGAAACGACCGAAAACCCGATCCTGTAGTTCTTTAGGGATACCCGTCCCCGTATCCTCCACATAAAACCGAATTCCGTCTTTTTCAACCGAGTATCCCATTCTGATATATCCCGATCTGGTATATTTTACCGCATTAGTCAGGAAGTTCATCCATACCTGCTTAAGCCGGTTACTGTCGAGGAAAATCCAACATTCCGGACAAGGATTATCTTGGACCAACTCCACGTCAGCGTTCGGAATCTTCGACCGCATCATCACATAGAGTTCATTGCACAGTTGTGTCAGGTTAAACCGTTCACGTTTCCGATCAATAATTCCCGACTCAATCTTCGAAAGATCCAAAATGTCATTGATAAGTCGCAACAACAGGTCATTGTTGGACTCGATGATATGCCAATACTCCTTCTTTTCATCCGGGTCGTCACTGTCGACCAGCAATTCGGAGAACCCTACAATGGCATTCAGTGGTGTACGTATTTCATGACTCATATTGGCCAGAAATGCCGACTTCAACCGGTCGGAGAGCTCGGCCTTATCCTTCATCTCTTTCAGTTCCTGAGCCATTTTTTCCCACTTCGTATTGTTGAAAGCGATACCGGTATAGCGAATGACGTTCCCCTTCTTGTCGCGCTCAGACGGAAGCCCGGTAACAATCAGTGTCTGCCAATCCTGATCCCATTTGGTACGGGAACGATACTGAAGCGAGAACTCCTTATACTGCCCGGCAGACATGCCGACTATATTTTCACGAACACGTTCCGTATCCTCAGGATGGGCAGCTTTCAAATAATCCTCAGGCATAATTGCTTTTTCGGGATTAAAATCATTCACCGGATCATTGAATGACCGATATTGCCGGGTCTTCACATCGTAATCCCAATAGGACATACCCACAGTCTTGAAAGTCAGCTCCATCTTGTAGTTCCGTTCTTTAAGCTCCTCGTTCAATTGATGGAGTTTGGAAATATTCTGTCTAAAGCCGGTATAACGGATAACATCTCCGCTCTCTCCAAATTCGAAAGGAACGCCCGTAATATTGCAATATTGCCATGTATCATCATACCTGGTCTGAATACGGCAGGTGAGATTTATATTCATATTCCGCCCCAACAGCATAGATTGCAGCGCATCATTGACCAAAGACCTGTCTTCGGGATGAATCACATTCAAGTACTCTTCCAAAGATACCAACTTGTCAGAAGCATAATCGTTTACCGGATCATTGTAAGCTTCGAATGTTTGCATCTGCACATTAAAATCCCAGTGAACTATATCGTTGACCTTCATGGCCAGTTCACGCTTAACTAAAAGATCCTGTGTCTTTTTTGCCATCCGGAGCTTTTCAGTTACATCCAGCAAGGTACCTACAATCTGCAATTTACCAAAATGCTCGGTCGAAAGCCGCATACGGCTCTCATAATGCCGGAATTCTCCTTCCTGTTCATTGAAAACACGTACTGTGAGCTGCCCCTGCAGGACTTCTTTGTTTATCAGCCGGGAAAATAGTTCCCTTAACGGAACGCAGTCCTGCGGATGAAGCATCGGTAACAATTGCTCCAAGGACATACCACTTTTGAAAACAGAGTTTCCATGCAAGATCCCGAACTCCATTTTGTACACGTCGTATACCCATGAGGACATATTCGCAGCCTCCATCGCCATCTCCAGGTTTTTCTTACTTTCTTCAGTCCGATACTCCGCCTCTTTGGTAGAAGTCACATCATTGGTGAGCAATATATGACCTACGATAGTCCCCTGCTTATTGATTATCGGAACAATCTTGACCTCGTAGATAATGGTATCTTTATTGGAAGTATGGAAATACTCTTTATTCATCCGGTCGAAATCATATTCAAATTCAAGTACAATGTCGTCTCCGGATTGAATTCTCGCTAAAAGCGCCTCGTCCACATAAGGACTTTCAAACAGATTGACTTTGTTGATTACCGCATCGAGCTTAACACCATACATAAGCCGTGCCCGTTCGTTTAAGCAACGGAGTATACCTGACGCATCGTAAATTTCCACACCCATCGGCAGACGGGCGAACACGCTATCTGTCAAGAAAATCTGCTCATCTAACAATGCCAGCATCTCTTTTTCAAAAGATGTACTATCTCCATTGCAAGTTTGTGTTTCCAGTCGTTCCATTTATCAGTTTTTGTAGTTAGCGAATAATGTGAATTGTACGCCGGTATTCTGTCGGAGACATACCCGTATGCCGGCGAAAAAAGCGACTTAGCGACGATTGGTTTGAAAACCCCGTCTGCCGCACAATGTCTTTTATGTCAAGATTAGCGTCTCGAAGCAGTGCCTTCACCTCCAGTACAACATGATCTGCAAGTAACTCGCGGGCCGACTGACCATTTACCTCCTGAATAACTCGGGTCAGATATTGAGGAGTTATGCACAGCTTGTCCGCATAAAACGCCATTTCTTTATGTTGTTTATAGTGTTCATAGACCAGCATTGCAAACCGGAAAGCAATATTCTCCTTATTAGAGTTCAAGGGGATGGAAACTCCCTCCCGGCTTACGGTCTTGCGGAAATGAACATAGAAATCCCAATAAAAGATACGCAACAAGTGCAATATGGTTTCCCGCCGGAAAGCGGGATCGTCAGAACTGTTCCGAAAATCAATTGCACGACAGAAGCCAAGAAATCTCTGAACTTCACCCCGAGTCAACCGAACCTGGAAATTCTTCCGCATATAAAAGAAAAAATCAGGAGTAATCTTCCCCAGGCTACTCATGGTATCCAAGAACATCGTTTTATCTATTTTGAAGAAAGTCATAGAGAAATCGGGACTTACCTCACGGATTAATACTGACTGTAACGGCAAAACTGTCACCAGGTCGTTTTTAGATATCCGGCGGCTGACTGAAAAAACCTCTATTACAGCCGTTCCACCTGTGCAAACTCCACCAAACCCTTCTGCCAAATACGCTTCATGTTCATCTACAGGAAGGGCAGAGAGATCGGTATATATATAAAAATTGCCATCCATCTGAAATGTCGTGGTTAAAATGAATAACAAAGATACTAATTTATACCCAAGCAAATTTCAGGATGCAAGATATAGAACGCGAATAGCAAATTTCGGTGCCAACAAAAAGAATAGCAACGATGCAAGGAAGTAATCGCCACAATGCAAGAAACTAATTCTCAGAATGCACATTTTTATTCTTACAACAGTTGTTGTAAGATAGAATTATATCTATTGTAAGAAAGTAATACAGTTGTTGTAAGATTCAATAACAGTTATAGTATGAATAGTTTTATGCATCTTCGAGAATAGATTCTTGCATTCTGGGAGTTAGTTTATCGCATGTTGAGGATTGGTTTATCACACCAAAGAAATTACGGGAATAATCACTCATATTCATCATTTCGTCATAAGAAACAGTATGGTTCGTCTACAAACTCTCTAAGAAAGAATTATTAAACTTACTTTTGTAACTGAAATCAAGATGATAGAAATATAAAGATTAGTAACAAAGAAAACCAAAATGATGAAGAAGATTTTAGTTTTAATACTATGTGTATTAGTTTATAGCGCATTGTTTGCTCAATCCAATGAAGACAAGAAAACCGTATTTCAATTGAGCTTTGTCCCGCCCCTGAGTACCAATGGAGTCTATTCGCATCAGTATACGAATACTGTTTCACTCAACTTACTTGTAGGCATTTCCAGAAACGAAGAGGCATTCACCTGGGGAGGTATCTCAAACATTATTCTGAATGATGCCAAAGGTTTCCAAATGGCAGGACTTTCAAACTATGTAGGAAATGACGGACAGGGAGTGCAGTCCGCAGGACTGGCTAATATAAATAAGCATAAGTTCAGTGGTTTCCAGATGGCAGGGTTGGCAAATACAGCTTCTGAAATGACCGGGTTCCAATTCGCCGGATTAGTCAATATTGCCAAAGAAGTAAACGGTTTGCAGGTTGCCGGATTAGTCAACATTGCAAAAGAGGTCAATGGCGTACAATTTGCCGGACTGGTCAATATAGCGGATAAGAGTGACTGCCCCATCGGATTAATCAACATCATTAAAAATGGTGAGATGGGGGTTGCCGTCACTTATGATGCATTGGGAAGTACGGTAGCCACATTCCGTTCGGGCGGCAGATACACTTATGGCATTATAGGCGTTGGATATAACCATAAAACTGAGAATAACTCATTGGTGGCTGAAGGTGGATTCGGCGCTCATATTCCCGTTACCTCCTGGTTCAGGATTAACAATGAACTTAAAGCCTCAACCATCGGAAACGATTCGGATGAACCTGTTTTGAATACTGGATACTCACTCATTCCGTCCTTCAGAATCGGGAAGCACATTGAGCTGTTCGGAGGGGTAGGCATAAACTACATGATGACCAAAGATGTAAGCAACAGCAAAATATTCCCGAACCATTCCTTATGGAAAAAGACTGGGTCTACCAAACTGCAACAACTGTATATCGGATACCAGTTTGGTGTACAATATATATTCTGATAGTTCAATTCAATACTCTTTATACTCAATATCCCCTGAATCTACATTTTGACTGTAGATTTAGGGGATTTACAAAAAAAGAACTATATTTGCCCCGAATTCTAAAAGCAACTATTTTGGGCACAATTCTTAAATTTGTTATTGCTTAATATTAGCCTCACAAACCACAGGCTAATTTCTTTCGTTTGAATAATTCTTATTCAGACAGGTTTTTCATTTTATCATTTTTAGTATTAACTACATTGTCTCTGCAAGGCAATTGTAATTTGCTATTCAGACTTTTAGCAGGCTTCGCAGCAACCGCCTGAAAGTTATGGATGCGCTGAATGCGAATGGAGAATTTCGTAAAGAACATTAAGCAAGACATAGAAGTAGAAATCCAAAGAATTGAGCAACAAGATATTGATATCCTTGATAAGATAAAGCAAATAGTCGGCTTCATACAGACTTCACTCGCCCGGCTAAAAGCAACCATTGCGGACTATCAGTTTATCAATCCCGAGGAGGAGATTCTTTTCTTTAAAGTCCGGAAACCGCAAATATCCGGTCTGCTGATATTTTATATCCGTCTGTATCAGATTGAAAGGAATCGGATCGGGAAATCACCGTCAGCTCAATATAAATACCTGAAGGAGGAATATGAAAGTCTGAAGAATATCTCTTCGGACAAGAATTTCTATACCTATTATCAAGCCGGTAAAACAGACTCAGATCATCTGTATTTCATGAGAAAGCATTATGATATCCTTTCAGATGTTCACTGCCACTCGTTGGACAGAGATACTTCTTTTTCCACTTTGCATGATTCCAGCGTAGCAGAAATCTTAGCAAATAAGCAACTCACTCATTATCTCTCCACGGAGATTGATGCGTTATCGGAGAAACTACACCTAAAGTTCACCTCTATCATAGAAAGCAAACTATTGCAATGGACGGAAAGTAAGGTTTCATTGGTAGAATTCATTTATGCACTATATGCCGGAAAATGCTTTAATAATGGTAACACGAACCTGAAAGACATCGCTTTCTGTTGCGAAACTCTTGATATTGAGATTGGTGATTTCTACCGGATATTTCTTGAAATCAGGAACAGGAAGAAAAGCAGGACACAATTTCTGGATAAACTGAAAGAGAAAATAACCCAAATGATGGACGAGCTTGACAGGTAAACAAAGAATTTTTCATAGCGTCTTGTGACATCTTGTGAATTATGCAAATGGCTAATATCCAACTTTGCCGGAAAATTACTTAACCCGCAAAGAAAGATAATAGTTTATTTATGGAGACAACAATTACATGGGAAGTAAAGGTGAAGAATACCCCTTTATTAATTAAGAAATGCAGTCACTGCGAGAGTGACCGATTTTATTGTAGCGATAAGTTCAGGATGAATGCTCAAAAGAAGAACATAGATGTATGGTTGATTTACAGATGCGTGAAGTGTGACAACACCTGCAACCTCACTTTGTTATCACGCAGTAAACCGGATTTGATTGACAAGACATTATTCCATAGTTTTTCAATGAATGATAAGGACACAGCCTGGAAGTATGCTTTTTCTACTGAAATGGAAAGAAAGAATAACCTGAGGCTGGATTATGGTAGTGTAGAATACGAAGTTATTCCTAATACCTCATTGGAAGATTTGCTGAATCTATCCAATGAGGTTATCAAAATCCACATCAAGTGCGAGTTTGAGTTTGATCTCAAATTATCATCATTAATCAGAAGGCGCTTCTCACTCTCTGCCAATCAGGTGAAACGTATGTTCGAAGATGGTATCATTACGATTTCAGGAAACAAACCACCTCAGAAGCATAAAGTGAAAAATGGGGATATGATTCTAATACAAAGAGAGGAATTAAGTAAGTCTGTCAACCGTTCCATTCATGATATAAGGTAAGGACTGACGTATCTTCTCAACAGGCCAGTTCCACCATTGTATCTGTTGCAGCTTGGCGATTGTCTCTACCTCAAATCGCATCCGTATTTTCCTGGCAGGTGTTCCTCCCACTATGGTGTAGGGAGGGAACATCTTTAGTTACTACTGCCCGGGCTGCGATGACAGCTCCATCTCCTATATGCACGCCTGCCATAATAACAGCTTCATAACCTATCCAGACATCATTGCCTATAATGATATCGCCTTTATTATCCCATGCTGAAGTTACATTTTTCTTATTCAATCCCCATTCTTCAAAGAACAAGGGGAATGTGTAGTTGGACAAGGATTTCAATGTATGGTTGGCACTGTTAAAAAGAAACTTTGCCCCACAGGCAATAGAACAGAATTTGCCGATTATCAAGCGGTCTTGGTTGATAGGGTAATGATAGAGGATATTATTCTTCTCAAATTGAGCCGGGTCATTTACAAAGTCATTGTAAATAGTGTAATCACCAACTATGATATTCGGATTGTTGATAATGGTATTCAAATAGATAGTCTGATAATCGTTGGTACGCGGATATGTTTTCGTATTCATTGTAATTACTTCTTTTTGTATGTTTAGTATTTTAATATCCTGTGACGGAAACGGTCACAATCAAGTTGGGCAACAGACTTAGCTGTTGCCCTATCATACTAAACGAAGCTATTTACAAAGTTGCCATTTCATGATGATTAAAGACTATGGTTCATATCACATAGCAAAGATACGATCTTTTCAATTCATGCCACCTATATCTCACGATTTATAGCATTAAATGCCATATCTTACCATCTCTAACCAACAATATACTTACCAAACTTAAACAAGGATATAAGTTTAGCTATAATATAACATACTACATAAGTGATTATAGCCGTAGCAAATATAGCCAATGGAGGAGACATTACAGGATTACATATTCCAAATACATATGGTAAAATCAGCATATGCATAAGGTACATACCATAACTCATAGCTGAAACATCACAGATTGCCTTGTATATCCGGGCTCTCGCACAAGTTATTTTCCGTATCAGCATAAATGCCCCAAAACTCATCAATACCGGTGCTATGGACGTGGTCTGCCAACTTAACTCTAACTGCCTTACCTCCTCCACAGTAAACGAACGTGTATAGAATGACCCTATACAGAATAAATATCCGACTAAAAAGCAAGGTAGAGCTATATATAATGTCTTTTTAGTAGACCAGTCCAAATATTTACGGATGTAATGAGCCATCACTACATATCCGACATAACCAGATACGTAATAAAACAAAGGATATGGATTCCACCAACATTCCCCAAAAACATCTCCGAAAATCTCATGAGCATGCCAGAATAGTGTAGTAAACAACCAGATACCCAAGAACACCTCTTCTTCACGACGGCTGACACGTTCCAACCACGGAGACAGTACAGGCATTATCAGATAAATACCCAGCAGCATATATATAAACCATAAATGAGAAGCACGAGGAATAAAGTTAATAAAGATGTGGGACAAATTATTCTTCACCTCTTCATTGCTGAATTCACCCCATAATCCAGGCAATACGGCATACATAAAGAGCCATATCACAAAAGGAATTACCACACGCATGAAACGTTTGCGGAAGAATGTTTTCGTATCCGTCCGCAAAGGTATCAAAAGATAAGCCGAAGCTATAAGAAATAAGGGAACAGCCGGACGTACAAAACCATTTATCAGACATACACTCCAACGCCCCAGTTCAGATGGAAAAGAAAAAGAGTAATCATTTGAATATACACACTCCGAGCTATGCACCACCATCACCATAAAGCAGGCAATAACACGTAACCAATCCAGAAAAACAATACGATTATTTTTGTAACCTTGCATAATAAATACTGATCTCAATCTAATGTTATTTCACTTCAAATTTTCCTTGTAACTTTATATCTTGTGAAGAACTTCCCACCATTACCGCAAACGTGCCCGGTTCTACTACGAAATGATTATCCTTATTCCATAATCCCAACTCTTGCGGGGTAAGCACGAAATCAATCACTTTCTTCGCCCGGTTCCAGATGGATACGTTCGAAGCCACGCAATACTTTTACATATGTAGTCACAGAACTCATCTCGTCATGCAGATAAAGCTGAACGACTTCATCTCCGGCTACTTTTCCTGTATTCTTCACTTTACAACTCAGCTTCACACTACCTTGTACACCAATGACCGGATTCTCTATCTTTAAATCACTATAAGCAAAAGTAGTATAACTCAAACCATATCCGAAGGGATAAAGCGTACCGGTAACACGTACAAAACCTTTTGAATCGGAACCCGGTTTAAAAGGAAAAGCAAAAGGTATCTGCCCTACCGAACGGGGAAAGGTTACCGCCAATTTACCACCCGGATTATAATCACCGAAAAGTACTTGTGCCACAGCATCTCCCATAAATTCTCCCGGGAACCAAGCATGTACAATACCCGGAATATAACGCTCAGCCCAGTTGATGGTGGCGGCGCGTCCGTCTACCAGTAACAAGATCACAGGTTTGCCCGTTGCGTATACAGCTTGCAACAATTTTTCCTGTCGTCCGCACAAATCCAGATTGGTACGGGAATATTCCTCACGTACTGTCTTCTCATTTCCTCCCAGTACCATGATGGCTACGTCCGATTCCTTTGCCAAGGCTACAGCCTCATCCATCATAGCCTGTTCTTCCTGATCCAATGGTACTTCGTAAAGCTCGCTCTCCGGAAAATATTTATCAATAATGTCTGTTCCTTTTGCATAGCGAACCTCTGCATCAGGCAAATACTCTTTTATTCCCTGATATACCGTCTTTATCGGAGCATTAGCCGGACCATAACGACAAATCAGGTTCTGCACTTCATTCGCATTAGGACCAATCACTGCTACTTTCTTCAAATCTTTGGAGAGTGGCAGGATATTATTCTCATTCTTCAATAAAACGATAGATTCTAAAGCCGCTCTCATGGATACTGCCTGATGTTCCTTGCTATGTACCACCTTTTCAGGATGTTTGGCATCTCCCTTATAAGGATTATCAAACAACCCCATCCCAAACTTTACCCGCAACACATCTGCTACACGGCTATCAATCGTCTGCATGGAAACCTTTCCTTCACTAATAGCCTGCCGAAGCGGACGAATGAAGTTCTCGGGCAAAGTAAAGTTAGTACGCACATTCAGTCCCGCATTTACTACCTGGGCAGCTCCATCTACAGCATCGGCAGCCACCTGATGCTTGGAATAAAGAAATTCTACCGCTTCACTGTCAGACACTACATAGCCTTTGAAACCCCATTCATGGCGAAGTATTTCAGTAAGGAAATGATAGCTTCCGGTAATCGGTTCACCATCATAGTCATTATACGAACTCATGACTCCCAATGCTCCGGCTTCGCAGAAAGCCTTACGGAAAGGTTCGATATAAAGAGTCCGCATCTCGCGCGGTGCTACGTGTGGATCGGTACGGGTACCAGCATCACGCCCACCAACAGGGATACTATATACTGCAAAGTGTTTGGGAGTGGCAACCAGCCCTTCTTGCTGAAGTCCTTTAATCATCCGTTTTCCAAGTTCTCCCACCAGAAAAGGATCTTCTCCATAACATTCTACTACACGTCCCCAACGCGGATCTTGTGCAATATCCAGAATAGGAGAATAAATATTAGTATAACCTAATGCTTTTGCCTCTTCAGCGGTGACCTGAGCTATTTCACTGATCAGTTCCTTATTCCAGGTAGCCCCCTGTCCGCATTGGGCAGGGAACATGGTGGCCCGGTCATGACAAAGTCCGCGAATACCTTCGTTGGTGAAATCGACAGGTATTCCCAGACGGGTCTGCTCCACAAACCATCGCTGAATGGTCTGCCGATTTTCTACACTATTCACATAAGGATATGATAAAGAAGAACCGAAACGTCCCAAGCCATTGGCTTGTTCATCTATATTGGCTATACCGTCCTTCCAGATTTCATCTTTCCACTTCTCAGTAGGAAGAGAATCTTTCAGTACACGTCCGGACCCGTACAAGGTAGCCATCTGGCAAGTTTTCTCCTCCAAGGTCATCTGCGACAGCAGGTCTTGTACTCTTGCCTCTATCGGTGCCGAAGGATCTTCGTAGATATCCTTCACACCGTTCTTGTTAAAATCAATCCAGCCTTTCTTATATATACCGGGATTATTACCCGCATACACACCCGCACAAAGCGATACAGCAATACATAAAGCGATTCTTCTTTTCATAGCATCTTTTTAGTTTTCCATTTCAAATATTAGTTCTCCACCCTTCATCAAGTCGAAATGAGAGAATCTCGGTTCCGCCAAATCCTCACCATTCAACTTCATGGAGCGAATATACTTATTTTCCACACTATTATTCTTCGCTTGGATTACAAAATCTTTCCCATTACTCAAATGAATAGTCACTTTATCGAATATCGGACGGCCAATTTCATAAACCGGGCGGCCCGGACAGAACGAATAGAATCCCATAGCACTCAATGCATACCAAGCAGACATTTGTCCAACATCCTCGTTTCCGGAAAGCCCGTTAGGATCATTATGGTAGAGTGTACGAAGAATATGGTCTACTAAAGCCTGTGTCTTGCGAGGTGCACCGGCATAATTATAAAGGTATGGAATATGATGACTTGGCTCATTGCCATGTGCATACTGGCCAATCATTCCGGTAACATCGGCAGCGGCGTTCGGATCACCCGTCAGTTCGGAACTTGTAGTAAATAAAGTGTCCAGATGGGCCTCGAAAGATTTCTGTCCTCCAACCAGTTCCATCAGTCCTTCTACATCTTGTGGAACAAACCATGCCCATTGCCATGCATTCCCTTCTACGTAATTACTGGGACGTTGCACGGATGCCGGATCAAAAGGCGTAATCCAACTGCCATCGCTCAGACGTCCCCGCATCAGTTTAGTTTCCGGATCAAAATAGTTCCGATAGTTCCTGGAAAGCTCCATATATTTATCATAAAGGTCTTTACGATTATGCTCCTTCATCATCTGGGCTATCAGCCAGTCATTATAAGCAAATTCCAGTCCTTGTGAAACAGAACCACCTACCTTATCGCAAGGAATATATCCCAGTTCATTCTTATATTTAATGGATACAGGCATCAGTTTCCCATTCAGAATCTGGCGATCCATCATCGGCGTAACACCCGTAGTATCATATACCGATGAACGTATGCACGCTTCCAGTGCCTTCTTTACATCAAAATCGCATTGTTTCTTCATCATAGCGTCGGCTATGACAGAAACGGCGTGGTAACCGATCATAGTACCGGTTTCATTAGAAGCCAGTTCCCATTTAGGCAAGATGCCACCCTCATCATACTTACGAAGCAGTGAACGAATGAAAGCCTGATTCTGCTCTGGTGTAACGATGGTATAGAGAGGATGAGCTGCACGGAAAGTATCCCAAAGAGAGAACACCGTATAATTTGTATAAGAAGCATCCTGCTTAATCTCATGCCCCATTGTACGGTAACGCCCATCTACATCGGATGCCAGGCTCGGCTGGATAAATGCATGATACAGTGAAGTATAAAATACAGTACGGCTATCATTGTCCGAGGTTTCGATATCAATCTTTCCAAGGGCTTCATTCCAGGTAGTATTCGCCTGTTTCATGACACCTTCAAAGTCCCAATTGGGGATTTCAGCCTCTACATTCAATCGGGCGCCCTCTTCGTCCACACTTGAAATACCTACCTTTGCCAATACGCGTCCGTCAGCAGGGAGATTTCTAAAACTCATCACTGCCTTAGCGGTATTGACCGTTACAGATGTACTATCCGATTGATACTCAGTTCCCGAATACAATTTATAATCAAACGGACTGGAAAACACTGCATAGAAATATACATAGTGACGCTTAGCCCAACCAACAGTATATTTCATTCCTGCTATGGTAGAATCATTCACCACACGAATCTGAGTAACAGGATGCTGATGACCATGAATGGTAGGTTCCATATCCACAATCAGACGGGCATCACTTGCCTTAGGGTAAGTATACCGATGCAGGCCTGCACGCAAAGTAGCGGTCAGTTCCACATTGATAGAATCATCCTGCAACAGTACTTGATAATATCCCGGCCGGGCACTCTCTTGTTCATGCGAGAAACGAGAACGATAACCTTCATCCGGGTTTTCTGCTGTCCCGGCAATCAAAGGTTTCTCGCCGACTACGGGCATAAAGAGTATATCGCCATAATCTCCAATACCCGTTCCACTAAGATGGGTATGGGTAAAAGCCCATGATGGAAGTATCGTCGTAATAATAGCCGGAACAGGCATCCCAGCCAAAGAGACGGGTATCCGGACTCAACTGTACCATTCCATGAGGTAAAGTTGCACCAGGGAAAGTGTGGCCATGTCCACCAGTCCCTATAAATACATTCACGCTATCGGTATACTCCTTGGGGAGATCCTGTTCTGCACAGGAAAACAATCCGATTCCTGAGGCCAACAACAGCATGCAGAGTTTATTCTTCATAAAATTATATATGTTTATGTTTTTGTTACCAATCATCTGTCCTGAATGAAGATACCGGAAGACCGAACATATTATAAAGACAGCCTTTCACATAATCCTTAAAAGCATATCGCACTGCCACCGGATGCGGCACCTCCGGGCTGGAAACGACCACCGTTTGAGCATCTTTACCCAAATGCGCATTGGCAGGATGGAACACCCTATCCTCACCGGCTATTTCGAAACCTGTCAGTGGTTGGCGATATGTAGTCAAACCTTTACCTACTTCATCAAATGATACTGCGATCTTATTTCCCTCTATCTGCATAGACTTATACAACGGACCGGTTACGGGGAAACCCTTCTTACCATAAGTTAGTCCTAAGGTCATGTATGCAAAACGATTACCTACGGTTTCCTTCTCCATAGGATGTATGGTACGCGCATCACCGATATCAGTCAGAATTATCATTCCGGAAGAAGGTACAATACCCAGACATTTTGCCTGAGCCTCACGCAAATAGGCCGAGTTTTGTCCTTTCTCCTCACCCTTATTATAGTTGAATGGAGCAATCTGAGCATAATAGAAAGGAAATTCCCCTATTCCCCATTGTTTCCGCCAGTCATTCACCAACGAAGGAAACAGTTGCGTATACAGGTCGGGGACATCTACATTGGCTTCTCCCTGATACCACAAACAGCCTCGTATGCAATAACCGACTACGGGACTCAACATACCATTATAAAGAATAGAAGCATTATGTACATCCGACAAGTCTTTGTAAGGTTCTATCCCTTCTTTACTCATCCAGGCTTCCACCCGCGAACCTCCATAACTCGCATGGATAATACCTACGGGCACCTTGAGCACCTGGTTCAGTTTGCGTGCAAAGAAATATCCGGCAGCCGAGAACTCGGGGACTGTTTCAGAAGAAGCTTCCTGCCAAATACCTTCACAGTCAGTCAGTGGTTCGGACGTCATCTTGCTTCCTACCATAAACATACGAACTTCGGGATTTCCGGAAGTGACAATGGCATCCAACGAACCAATCACCGGATCACCATAACGTCCGCTTACCCGCATATCCATATTGGACTGGCCGGAACAAAGCCATACCTCACCGATCAATACATTATTGATATGTACCGACTCACCATCGCTCACCTCTATGCTGTAGGGACCACCATAAACGGGTGTCTCTACCTTTACTTTCCAGTTACCTGATTCATCGGTAACTGCCGTATATTTCTTAGCATTCCATGAAGTTTTTACAGTTACTTTCCGCTGTTTCCTGTCACTGCTTCCCCAAATGGCAACCGCACTTTTTTGCTGCAACACCATTCCGTCAGAGAAGAAAGACGGCATTGTAATACGAGCCTGCACCCCTTCCGCCAGAAGCAGAAAGGATGCAAACAGAGCCATTATTAACTGATATCGTTTCATTGTTTAATTTCTTACGGGCATCTTAAATGTCAATGGAATTTCTTTCCTGAGCATACGGGCCGCCTCACCAGTCAACCACAGGTAATGATCGGAAGGTTGGCCGTCCATATCAATAAACTTGGCAATGTCACTAACCGGATGATCGCCCGTACATTTAAAGATAGCGGTACCTTCATCCACCTCATCAAACATGGCTACATAAATCATTTCCGCCCCTGCCATCATCGCTGTAGAAAGTTGCTGCCAATAGAAGCGTCCTCCCTGACGGGGAATACTGCCTACAGGCTTTACGTCATCCGGAAACTCCAGTTTGCTGAGATTATGCCAACTGAACCCAGGAGTTACGGCGGGAACATAATCTACTCCATTCTCTTCGCACCAGCGGATATCTCCAATAACCAGGTCACGAAAACGATCCATATCATTGTGCAATAACGGAGAGAAGCGCTGGATAGTCCACGGCAGAACGATATCCGCCTTTCGGATCAATGTATGCAGATAAGGATCATTTATACAATCGGATTCCAGAGTGCGCCAGAAGGTAGGAACACCCAACATTACCGTGCAACCACCATATACCGGATCATTTTGCAGGAAGTCAATCAAGCGCTCCATGCCGATATTCCTGATATTGTAAGGACGGTCGGGGAAACCGACACCCCAGATAGCCACTACCGGCTTTCCGTTATGGTGCAAATAAGTTTTCGCACCGGACTGATTAGTTACCTTCTGATTGTCCACCAGCCTCTTCCAGTCTTCTATTATCATGGAGCAGTCTTCACCGGATCTTCTCAAACCGGACAGGTCATACATCACAGCGATGGCACGATCATACTTGGAAGCTGCTTCCAAAGCATTTTCCAGGATACGGTTAGGCACCGAATTCTTTTGATCTCCACGGGTATAGTCCACAAAACGCTGTACAAACACGCCATCCACTCCGTAATCTTTCATCCACTTGAAATGCAAATCAACAGTAGACTTGTCCGCAGAGCTGAATACACGTGCTTTTCTTCCGTCGGCATGACGGAAAGAAGTCTCATACGTTTTCTCATACTCGCTCACATCGGGCCATGCATCAATGGTACAATGTTTCTCGTCAAATTGCTTTCCGGTTCCATAATGGCCATAACCTTGATTTGTACCATCCTGCGGTCCACGAAACCAACCTTGATATCCCGCCATTACCAATCCTTTATAACTCGGATAAGAAGTCTCCGCGGCGTGTCTGGAACCGGCATAAGTGAACAAACTCATACCAAGCATACCCAATGCTATGAATAACTTAACTCTCATAAAATATTATTATTTATATCTATTATTAAAAAACTTTCCACCTATACCTCTGCCATTGTCTATTATTTCACATTGCAAATGTAAGCCCGACAGATTAATGCTTCAGTTATATTTCAATTAGCTTACACTTAATTTTCAATTAATATGAGGATTGTTTGCCTTTCCTATATTAAAATCATCTTAAAAGTGTCTTTTTAAAGATTATTAAAACAGATTTCGAATGTAGTTAATACGAAATTAATCACAAGATAATAACCCGGACTTACCTTTGTACATAGTTTATAACCCATAGTTCAACTACTAATAAAGAATATTATGAAAAAAGGTTTTTCAAACCGTATGAATGGATGCTCACTGATACACTTCTCATTTCTGTTAGCTTTCCTCTTTCTGTCAACGCAGAAGCTAAAGTAAAACTCCCCTCCGTACTTGCAGATAACATGGTGTTGCAACAACAGACAGATGTCAAACTCTGGGGGCAAGCGCAAGCCAAAGCAACCCTGACAGTAAAGACCTCGTGGAACAACAAAACATATAAGGCTGTCGCTGACAATAAAGGCCTATGGGAACTACAGATCCCCACTCCACAGGCGGGTGGCCCTTACGAGATAACTTTCAATGATGGTGAACCGTTCACTTTAAAAAACGTATTGATAGGTGAAGTCTGGTTCTGTTCCGGACAGTCGAATATGGAAATGCCGATGGGAGGATTCGACCGTCAACCTACCAAAGGAACCAATGATCTGATTGCCAAAGCAAAACCATCTACCCCTATCCGCATATACAATACTGACTCTCAAGAAGGTAAATGGGTGCGCCAATTCAGCAAGACCCCACAAAAAGACTGTCAGGGTGAATGGTTGGAAAACACTCCGGTGAATGTAGCAAACACTAGTGCTGCCGCTTATTATTTCGCCCGATATATACAGGAAGTTCTGGAAGTACCGGTTGGTATTATCGTTTCTACCCTAGGAGGTTCTAAAGTGGAAGCATGGATGAGCCGGGAAGCGATTTCTCCTTTCAAAAGTATCAATCTGTCGATCCTTGACAATGATGAGCAGATAAAGAATATAACCGCTACTCCCTGTGTACTGTATAATGCCAAAGTAGCCCCTTTCACAAACTTTGCTATCAAAGGCTTCCTCTGGTACCAAGGGGAAAGTAACCGAGACAATGCCGATCTGTATCAGAGTCTGATGCCGGCCTTTGTAAAAGACTTGCGAAACAAATGGAACCGAGGTGAGCTTCCCTTCTATTTTGTGGAAATAGCCCCGTTCAATTATGAAGGAGCAGATGGAACTTCAGCTGCACGGATGCGCGAAGTACAACTGCAAAACATGAAAGATATTCCGAATAGCGGTATGGTTTCAACTTTAGACATAGGCCATCCCGTCTTTATACATCCCATGGATAAAGAGACTGTCGGAAACCGTCTGGCGCTCTGGGCACTTGCAAAGACTTACGGTAAGAAAGGATTCGGATATGCATCACCTATTTATAAATCCATGGAGATATCCGATAACAAAATATACATCAATGTTGAAAATGCCCAACGGGGATTGTGCCCGATGTGGACTTCTCTCAAGGGGTTTGAGATAGCAGGAGAAGACAAAGTATTCTATCCGGCATTTGCTGAAATAGAAACCAGCACTACCCGTCTGACAGTATCCAGTGATAAAGTACCTCATCCGGTAGCAGTTCGGTATGCCTATAAAAACTATGCAGAAGCCAATGTTTTCAATATTCATGGTCTGCCACTGATTCCTTTCCGAACAGATAACTGGTAAAAAGATAAATTAAGAGATACCTCCTGACCGAGAGAATCTTAGTACAGAACATGTACAGTTCTGATATAACTTACTTATAATAAACATCTTGCGATAGCTACACCCTTTTACCCGGATGGCTACACCCTTTTGTGGTCAAGGCTACACCATCCGGGTAAAAGGGTGTAGCCATTCCACAATGTCACATTCACAAGAATCTATCCATCCAACATCTACTTCTTATCAGATCCATAAATCAATCCCTCACCCGACTTATTAAACCGGAAACCGGAAATATAGTAGTTGTTAGTAAACTCTATCGATTTACCCTGCGCTCCCAGTCTGGCGTACCCTTCATCTTTGACAGTCGTCTCCGCCATTTTTTGAGCGAAATAAGAAGTATAGACATGCGCTTTACCACCTCTAACATCTACACCCTGCGTACCGGAACGTGAGAAATTAGCTTGTTGGAAAGATACAATACCATTATTTATTATCGCCCCGATGACAGGGCTGCCCCAAAATGCACTATTGTACAAAATCAATTTAGCATCAGGATGAACTTTATCGGTATTGACCTTATCTCCCATGAGAACATAAGACCTGACCGGCTCATTTGGAATTTTAGTATTGACCAATTCTGAGTTTATGGCAACTATCTTAGTATCCTTATCCGCATCTTCTACAAACAGAGAATAAGTACACCCGTCAGAACCATGACCTATAACGGTCATTTCCCCGGATACTTGCCTGTTATTGCATCTTTCAGAAAATGGATTCCATATACCGAGCCATAAACGAAATTATTGAAAATAGTCTGATTCTTGACATCTGCAAATTTAAGCGCACTGCAATTGGACTGTACGAAGCGCATCATAAATACTTCCGGATATCCTTGTCCCCCTTCCGGAAGCCTTGATCCGTAATGAGGATTCAACTGCATATTGCGGATGAATCCGCCTTCGGCGCCACCGCCAACCCAGATACCTGCCCTTAAAGGTACACCACCCAGATAATCGACATAATGCCCACTCGTGTCGTATGAAGCCAAGTCTATCCCTTTGTCACCTACAGCTATGGTTACGTTTATAATATACACCTTCGGACCTTGTCCCTGTATCAGGAACGGGGTCTTTCTCGGGTTTTCAACACTAAAACCATCGGAAGCGATATTAAGCTGTGCCAGCGTAATACCTCTGATACCTGCATGGGCTTCAAGCTGTATGAGCGAAGGCCCGCTTTCTCCTGCGTTTCCGCCATCATAATTGGTAAATATGGCAGTTCCACCACTTTGTGTGTGATGTTGTACATCCCATGATCCCCGCAGTTCAACTCCCGAAGGCACTTTTATAGGGTTATTCACTAAATATCTTCCGGCCGGCAGGTAGAGCGTACCTCCGCCAGCGGCTTTCACAGCATCCAGCGCAGACTGCAAATCAGCCGATACGTCTTTTACGGGACGATCATTATTAAAGCCAGTCGCCCTCGCTAAATCCGCTTTCAATACTCTATCCGATACCGGTCTTGGATGCACGTCTATATTTGTTTTCACATTTTTAGGAATGGGCTCAAAGAAGTATTTCTTCCCTGTGATAACTTCCACTTTAGCGGAAGTACTGTGATTATCCACCTTCAGCTTAGATTTATAGCCCGAATTAACCGATTTCAAGGTATGCATATTCGCTCCGAGATAGACATGCCCGGCATTCTTTTTAAATTCGCACTGGGACAACAATACATTACCCCTGTTCATCCTAAGAGCATAATCATTATATTCACTGAATGTACAACTTTCAAACGATACGACTCCTCCGTCGCCATCGCCTACGACAGAACCTTTGAAATCCACACCGTTGAATTGTACAGAAGTGCTGAAATCCTTATAGAAATACACTGCATTACCATCTTGACCCGCTCCGAAGGATGAGTTGGATATAAGTATGCCATACGGATTGACATCTTCAACGTACAACCCATTACCGCAGTCGCCTACATGCACCTCATACAACTGAGCGTTGGGAGCATCGGCAAAACCGGGTTCACGCCCTATCCACACACCTGTTTTATAACCTGATATATACAGATAAGAAACATACTCCCAGTCTGAACGGTGCATTTGATATCCCGTGCCATTTGCCCTTGTATAAGCTGTTACATCCTCAAGAGAAGGTGCTCCCGGAAGACCGGAATTTGCCCAGTATTCAGGACTTATCCTGACATTCTCAATGCGTCCGATATCGGTACATACATGCACTTCGATACCTTTATTAAGAGCCGTCATATAACTGTTCAGAACATAATGTAACTCACTCGGAGCAGAATTAAAACCATTATAAGAGTTTACAAGAGTGACACGTTCTATCGTAGCACAATCTCCCTGGGTTTGGAACAGCGTCCACGGATATGGTTTTACATGATGGATATCCTGTTCAGGATACCAGATAGAGAGATTAGTAACTCCAGTGCCCGCGTTCATCTCTATGAATCTATCAGCTATACTGGTATAGGTGGTACGAAGCGCATTATCTGCCTGGCCGTCGTTCCACCAGCTTTCAACACTTCCATCGTAATTCGGTGAGTCTTTACCGACACGTACTTCGAGAATTGTTCCAAGGACTTTCCCATTATGGGATACCGGATCAGCCCAATCACCACGAAGCTGCACACCAGGGTGGAGACGCAGAACATACTCAAAATGAAAATCTTTCTTTGTTTCCGAACGGCCTTGACGAACTCTGACGTTTTTAGTACCGACCTGCGTACTACGGAACTCATAATTTCCGGCTGGTATATATACTACTCCGCCACCACTTTGATATGCAGCGTCAATAGCTGCTTGAAAAGCAGCTCTATTATCAAATCCCGGTTCAGCTTTAGCTCCAAATTCAGGGGCAGTCACAACAAAGTCGGATATGGCCCAGTCTTTTGTGGGATAAATAGTTTTGATACTTTGCTGTGGTACCTGCTGCTTTGTTTGCGAACAGGCGACATTCACAGGAAGCATCATCGTTAGGGTTATCATAGCTGTTACCCACAACTTAGAAAACGTTTCTGTAGTTTCGTTATTTCGATTCATAATTATTGATTGTTCTAAAAGGGATTAAGACTCACCACAGATTACACAGATTGACACAGATTCATGGATCTAATAATCAATGAAATAATTCATCAATCTGTGTCAATCTGTGTAATCTGTGGTGATTTGTATTATCTGTGGTGAACTTACATTCCTAACGCAAAGAGTATTTAATATAGTTACACAAAATCTTTCGAGCCACTTCTGCCGGACCTGACGGATCACTCAAATTATCAGCAATATCCAGAGAAGAGAAAATAATCTTCCCTTTTCCGCAAGGAATAACTCCCACTGCTGTACCCAATTCAAACGGAGTACTCCGATAAGAGCCCACCACTAACTCCTCTCCTTGCATACGGAAGCCGAATCTACGATCCCCATTCTTTACTACGACCTGATAGGGCCAATTCAAAGCATCGTCCACCGGAAGGCCTTCAAATAAAGGATGCTTCTTCACAAAATGAATTCCTCCAATCCAGTCTTTCCCAACATTATAATAACCGTTGTATACCGTATTCGTATATTCAGCAACAGACTTCATCCAGGTTTCAGTGGAGCCAAGCAGAATCAATGTGGTACCCTCATTCTTTACCCGCTCAAACAACTTCTGCGGAGCTATGGTGGCAGCACTGGGTTGAGACCACTTCAACTGTATCTGACCGGACTGACGGGTTTGTCGATACACCAGCCTAACTTTTACCGGTTTACCCGCTTCCATCACCACAGGTCTATCCTGCTTCATGGGAGATTCATTATAATATTCATCAATCAACTGCCGGCCGTCCACATACATACGTACTCCACGATCCGTTTCAACACCAAGCAGATACTGCCCCGACTCAGGCGGATAGATCTCTCCCTCCCATACAACAGAGAAAGGCTGATTGGCAGGAACCGACTCATCAGGTTGCGCACCGTCTACGAAAGTCCGGTTAATTTCTGTAGCACTCTTTACAGCTGCTACAATGTTCATATCTGCCTCACTATACCAAGTAGCCTTCAAACTGGACTTTCCATCTTTATCCTTGAAATAAGCCGAAGGGATCACAACCGGTTCATCCAGTGATGAACGATTAACAACAAGCCAGTCCAGCTTTCCCATTTCAGAAGTAAACGCCGGAAGTTCCTTACCGGTGGCTTGTTTGTAAAAAGCGGCTACTTTATCATTATTGCTTCCATAATAAGCACCCTTTCCGGCCAAATCACTTGCCTGCCAGCTTACAGCAACCACCTCGTCATTTCCCAAAGCAAAGATCTCCTGACCGCCTGCTTTCAGGCCGGCTTCTACGCGATAAGTACCTGCCATTCCATTGATAGGAATCTCTACATTCTCCAGTAAAAGCTGGCCAAAGTTCTCGCCACCCTTAATGTTTACTTCTTCATTTCTGGTATAAACCACTTTTCCATCGGGAGCAATCAGTTTGATGTCAAGCGTATGAGCGCCTTTCAAGTTTTCCTCATTCACTATGTAAAAGTCTACCGTCGCTATGCCTGGAAGCTTAACAACCTGATTGCGTGAAGCAACGGCTACATACAGCGACTGGTTATAGTACGCCAAAACAGAAGCATCTCCCTTAGGATTACGATAGATATCCACAATACCGGAATGATTGTCATAGGGCATCGCTTCCCAACCGTTCACCATATAGGCATCGCCCAGGTTCTGCATTCGCATACCTTCGATACGTCTTCCCTGATGTTCAAAAGAGACATTACCCATTGCACGTGTCAGAGCATCGAGGCTACCAAAGTGAGGAGCAAGTCCTTTCTTTTGAAAATAATCAGTGAAAGCCTTATATTGGCTCTGCCAGAACAGACCGTCCCAACCTGTTTTACCCGTGCTCTTTATTTGATCGTATATCATCTGGATGCGAGGAGGAGTAGATATGGCACCCTCTTCACCGCGCAGATAAACTTCCGTACGGTTGCTGGTGTACATAATATTGTCTTTAGGACCTTTATAATAATTCTCAACCCAGGTTTCAGGACCTCCGGCACGGTGATTATCATACCATCCTTTCCGATACAGAGTAGTATCAAACGGTAACATGTGCGCCTTGGAGTCTTCTTCTTTATCTTCACTACCTGCCCAGCCGGATGTGAATGACATGATTCTACTGGGATCAATGGCATGTGCCTCACGCATATCATTCATGCGCTTGGCAACAAGCGCTTTATCTTGCGACAACGGCCCGCCAAATTCATTGATCAGATTAAAGATAACCAAACTCGGATGACTACGGTCCCGATATACCATTCGTTTCAGTTTCTCATTCACTATGGTACGAATAAACGGATCATGATTGGCTGAGTGGAAAGACCCCGGCTCTTCATAATATAACAATCCCAGTTCGTCCGCCTTTTCAAGAACAACCGGACTACCTATGCAACGATGAAAATTCAGCATATTCAAGCCCAGACTCTTAGCAGTACGTACTTGTTTCTCAGCCATTTCGGTTGTTGCTATCAATCCCGTCACCGGAAAGTAACCCCAACTGATCGCACTTCTCAGCATAATGCGCCGCCCATTCAGACGCAAAACAGCATCCTTACCGACACCGTCTACAGTAAACCAGCGAAAACCGAAATTTTTCTTATCCTGGTCGAGCATCTTCTTGCCCTTCTTTATCAACACATTGCAAGTATACAGTTCCGGAGTAGAGAGATCCCATAATTTGGCATCGGGAACATTGACAGGAATTGTCACTTCATGATTTCCCGCGGGGAACGAAATAGCCTTCAAGGTTTGCCGGAATACGACTTTATCAGGATTGCCTTTTTCATTCACTATCAGCTCCACATCCTGCTTCACGCTGGAAGATGTTTCATTAGTGAAAGACAGAATGGCATTCACCTTAGTCAGTTCAGGCGTATTTTGCATATAGATATCAGAAATAAAAACCGGATTCACACTCTCCAGCTTGACTCTGCCGATAATTCCGGTGAAGCTTCTCGAAGGAGGAATATTGTATTCTCCCCATTTCATTATGTCGAAATCCTGCCAGTGGAAATTGCCTCCGGGATTGGTGACACGTATCGCCAACAACTGCTCTTTTCCGGGTTTTGCTTCATCGGTAATATCCACATGGAAAGGTGTTTCACCAATCAGGTCATAGGCCACAAGCTTACCGTCAAGATAAACCTCTGCGCGCATCCGGACAGATTCAAAGTAAATTATAAAGCGTTTCTTTTGCTGATCTGCCGGAATCGTAATTTTACGATACCACCAGCTCACTCCCCGAAAGTTCTCCGGACGAGGATTATCAGTAACAGTGAGATATTCTTCCACCGTACCCGGTACCTCGACAGGAACTGCATCGGGATTATGACTCAGGGTTTGCCAACCGCCTGTGGGGACATTTACCGGCAACAATGACAAATCTGTTATCTCATGAGGAAGGTAAAGGCGGTCATTCTGCCAGCTCGCTTCTTTATCGAGCCACAGCGACCAGCCACCTCCCGTCAACGGAATAGTATATCTTCCTTCTCCTGCATGAGCCGAAAAAGCGCAAAGCAGGTAGAAGACCCAAAATAAAGGAAAATACTTTTTCATAAATATTCGTGTTAGATATTAGTAGGTTCTGATTTTTATTTCTTTACTGTAATCGTAAGTTTCTGCAAGGCTTTCTCATCCGAAGTTCCACCATAGAGCAACTCATACTTTCCGGGAAGAATTTCCATCCGGTTGGTAGACGGATTAAAGCACTCAAATGTTGAAGCGGGTAATTCGATCCGGATATTTTCCGTCTGACCGGCTGGAAGGGAAACTCTACGGAATGCTCTTAAAGTCTTAATCGGTCCTTCCTTATCAGCAGGATTGCGTAAATAAACTTGTATCACTTCATCGCCATCCAGCTTACCGGTATTCTTCAAAGGTATTGTCAAAGTCATTCCTTCACCTGCACGAACGTTTTGTTTGTCCACTTTGGCCTTACCATAATCAAAAATAGTATAGCTCAAACCATGTCCGAAAGGAAACAGGGCTTTACCTTTGAAATAGCGATAGGTACGATTACTCATGTCATAGTCCTCAAAATCGGGGAGATCATTGCTCGAAGCATAGAAGGTAAGCGGTAAACGTCCGGCAGGATTATAGTCGCCAAACAGGACATCGGCCACAGCTGTTCCCCCTTGCTGACCGGGATACCATGCTTCCAGGATTGCGTCCAGATTCTCAGCCTCCCAAGGTAACGCCAGTGTACTGCCGGAGCATAATACGAAAATAACCGGTTTACCTGTCTTTTTCAAGGCTTTCAGCATTTCCGCTTGTACATGCGGTAAATCAATGTTAGTACGGTCACCTTTTCTGAAACCAGGTAGATCCACAGGCATTTCTTCACCTTCCAATGTGGGAGAAAGTCCACCTACAAAAATGATAGCATCAGCTTCAGCTGCTTTATCCGCTACCTCTTTATAATTAATTTCTTTCTTAATACCTATATCAAACTTCAATGAGGCTTCTCCACCAGCTTGAAAATATTCCAATACAACTTTGTAATTCTTCCCTTTCACAGCATTCAAGCGATACATTTGCTCTTTCGCAGGTCCGTCATGCCAGTCCGAGTACACTTCTTTTCCGTCAATGAACAAACGGGAACCGTCATCAGCAGAGATTATAAAAGATACTTCACCTGATTCCTTCGGAGTATATACCGATTCAAAACGTGCTGAAAAGTTGTTCAACTTTACTCCTGGCATAAACACCGTGTTACCTCCATTGCCAAAATTAAGCGGCTCGCTGAAATGCCCCGTTGCTGCGGCTTCGCCTTTCAGTTCTTTATTATTCCAAAAAGTAGCCTTAAAGCCTTTCTTGCCATTATAAGAACAACAGTCGAAATAGCTAAATACAGTTTGAGTATTTACATAATCACACCCCTTCTCATAGTACACCGTTCCTTCCGGGAGTTTACTTTTAATGCCTTCAAGAATGGTGACAGATTTTGTCGGGAAACCATTATAGTTAGCCCAAAGCATCACAGAATCGTTAGCATTAGGTCCCAGCACTGCCACCTTACGGATAGATTTACTTAAAGGCAGCATATGATTCTTGTTAGTCAGTAACACCATACTCTTACGCGCCATTTCTAAAGCCTTGGACACATGTTCTTTTGACTCTACAACTGAGTAAGGTATCTCCGACCAAGATACAAGTGCATCATCATCAAACATACCCAACTGAAAACGAGCACGCAATAGGCGAAAGACCGATTCATTTATCTTTTCTTCTGAAATCAATCCCTTCCGTACAGCCTCATTCAAAGAAGAATAACTACCGCCACACTCCAAATCCGTACCGGATACAACCGCATCGGCCGAAGCAGCGGCAGCTGTCGGATGAGTTTCATGATGATTGGGATAATAAAAGTCACCAATAGCTCCACAGTCCGAAACGACTATATCATCATATCCCCAGTCTTCACGCAGGATACGAATCAGTAATTGTTTGTTCGAACAGCAGGGTTCCCCTTCAAAACGGTTATAGGCACACATCACCTCCTTCACCTTTCCTTCCTTCACCAAAGTTTTGAAAGCGGGTAGATAAGTCTCCCATAAATCACGTTGGGAAATATTCTTGGCATCAAAACTATGTCTGTTCCATTCCGGACCACTGTGCACGGCATAATGCTTTGCACAGGCATGTGCTTTATCATATTTCCCGGTACCACCACCTTGCAGACCTTTTACTACTGCCAGCCCCATCAGCGAAGTCAGATAAGGGTCTTCTCCATAAGTTTCCATACCACGTCCCCAACGCGGATCACGATAAATGTTGATATTCGGAGTCCAAAAAGTCAACCCTTTGTAACCATCCCGCTCGCCTTTGCGCTGAAAGTCGTGATACTTGGCACGGGCTTCATCAGAGACGATATCAAAAGTTTCATAAACAGCCTGATTATCGAAAGTAGCGGCAAGCCCTATCGCTTGTGGAAAAACCGTTGCCTTGCCGGCGCGTGCCACTCCATGCAACGCTTCATTCCACCAGTCGTATGCAGGTATTCCGAGGCGTTCAATAGCCGGAGAACCGTTTTTCATCTGGCTTACTTTTTCTTCCAGGGTCATACGTTTCAGTAGGTCCCATGCACGCTCAGAAGGCGATAATTCAGGATTCTTATAAGGTTCATTCTGAGCGGTAACATTTAAAGTCATCGCACTCAGCCACAATATTATCCATCTTTTCTTCATACATTCATTCGATTATATAACCAAAGAAATAGCAAAAGAGAGTCATTTTCAACTTAATTTATAAGCCGAAAATGACTCTCACTACCATTTAATCAATAAATTGCTAATCTGTTACCTCTATCAATTAACTTTCTGCATCTTTATTGCTAACTGTACTTGTCCGCTTACCCCTGATTCCAGAGATTGAACAAATATAATACCTCTAAGAGAATCATCTTCATTCTTAAATAAGTAAGCTTTCCCCTCACTTATAACAACATTAGTAAATGTACCATATTCAATAGGGTTCAGATTACACATCAAAGCATCGTTCTTCATATTATCAAAAACTTCTTTAGTAAAATTCACCCCATCAACAGCAACAACCCCAACAAAGCTAGCAATACGATTTCCTTTATAATCAGATAGGACAGTCTGATTAATGAGTTCTGTCGGAGAAACAAACATGGGTTGCTTCTTATTGATATTGTAGCCAAAACAGAATCCGTCAGGATTAGGCATTTTCATCATTTCAGATACAGAATAAACTTTCTGATCTTCAAAGGAAAAGAAGAATCCTAAATAAGGATTATACTGAGCTCCCATGCTAACCTGATAAGACTCAATAGGTCTAGAAGCCAGGAAATGAAATGGTTTAGTTACTGTATTTCCCATCCTATCAGTCAGCACAAAAGGTACATCAAAATCCGCTGTCTTACCTTTAAGCGGAACAATATACTCAAACGGCCTGTTAAGGCTATCTCCCAACTCTTCCTTTCCCAACTCTTGATCTCCCATAACGAATGAGCCGAAAGAGCCTTGAGCGGAAATACTTCCTTTAACGGTGAAATCTGCCAAATTGGGATTATCAATATCCATCACATACGTATCTACATCATAATTGAAGAAAATGTATGGTGGCATCATTTCAAGCTTATCATCGTCACATGCAACCAGTAACAATGGCAAAATGAACAGTGCTATAAAATATCGTTTCATATCGCTTGCTCTTTAATAATTAACTGTAATCATATACGTTTTTGTATTCTCTCCATTCTCAGAGACCACTTTATATTCCACAGGGTTAGTGAAATCTTGCAGTTCCCCCGATTTAGGAGTCACCACGGCTCCTGCTGAAACCAAAACTTGCGGTCTGATAGCAGACTTGTCTATACCTTCCGGTATAGTAACCTGTACGGTATTTCCTTCCTGGTCAATTGTGCCATCAAAAAAGACATTCTGATTCTGGTAAATCCGGAAACGGACAATATCAGCATTCACGCTTTTCTCAGCTACCAGGCCCTCTTCAGGCTTTTCGCAACTTACTATGCACATTAGCATAAAAAATAAATAGATATATTTTTTCATAATTCCCATTCAATTTATTAATTCGTTGCTGTTGATAATTTAGGCCATCCCGGATTCTGCTCAAGTGCCGGATTCATCAGAATCTCTGCCGTAGCGAGCGGAAACAGGTAGTGTTTTTTCTCAAATACCATACGGTCGCCCACATTAACAATGGTATAAAAACCACCATCTTTACCTTTGGTCACATCATACCCCTGAATATATTCATTGCAAACATCTTCGGCTATTCTCCAACGACGAATATCAAAGAAACGGAAATCCTCGTATGCCAGTTCAACACGGCGTTCATGACGAATTTTCTCACGCATCTGGTCTTGAGTAAGATTAGAAGGTAAATCGGGCATACCAACACGGGATCGTATAGCATTAATTGCACTATAAACATCCGATGTAGGTCCAGTATATTCATTCATTGCTTCAGCATAGTTGAGAAGAATTTCATTATAGCGGAAAATATGTATGATATTCTTACGCACGTTACGTGTCTCTGCTGTCACATCATTATACAAGGGGTCTATGTATTTTTGCAAACACATACCTGTTCGCTGACTCTGCAATTCAGAGGCTTTTCCACCTGCCCATGGTTCAAATCCATAAGCATCATACGTGGCATTAGGAGCCTGAATAGTTGCCTTAAAACGTGGATCTCTATCTTTACCATTAGCATTATTCTGCATGTCATAACCGCTCTCTTCATCCATCGGCATCTTACCGCTGGGATACATTTCGAATTCTAAAGCAAGCTGGTAGCTAGGATTTACCCAGTTCCAACCGCCAGACTGACGATTGTTCCAAGGGATCTTGACTCCGCCCCAGTTTTCTTTCTCATAAGCGATCCAAACGGACTCCTTCCCCACGATGAAGTATCTGTTTATGAAACGGCGATAGTAGTTTTCCCAACTATCCGGTTCCGCAGTATCCACATTACTCAAATCCAACCCATAATATTGACTTCTCTGTTCCATGACGAAACGACAGGCATCAGCAGCCAGTTTCCATCTGTTCTTATCATAGTTTCCATAATACTGGGTAGTCGTATAACTCGGTAACACAGGACTGTCTGTGTTAAATAGAGGACTAGCCGCAGTCAATCTCAATCTTGCGATTGCCGCATAACAAGCCGCATCGGTAGCACGACCTACATCAGCCGACGAACAAACAGCCGGAAGGCCTTTTGCAGCCTCAGCCAATTCATTACAAACCCATTCTACAGAATTCTCAAATGTTTCCCGAGGTTGATTCGTCAATGAAGAGTAATCATTGGGATCAACAGAATGATCTAATATAATAACACCTCCAAAACGTCTGATAAGTTCTGAATAGAAAAAAGCACGTAAGAACTTGGCTTCTGCCATCATTCGAGCTTTGTCAGCTTCGTCACCTGTAGCGCGATACAAGTTTTCCATAAACAAGTTTGCTTTTCTGATTCTCTTGTAAGTGTTATTCCAAAAGCTTACAGTAGGAGGATCTGTCTCTGCATCATCTCCTGCACCTCTGTTATCATCCGCTGTCCAAGAACCACTTTGGAATTTCTGGGTCCACAAGTTATAACCAGCAATACCGTCATCACATGCCATAGCATAAGGTATATTGCGCGTACTGATATTATAAGCAGCTCCTCGTACCTCAGAATAGAGGTTATTCAGAACCTTTCGTGCCGACCGCACACTTTCAAAAGCCTTCTCTACGGTGATATCATCGCTATCCGGCTTATCCAGATATCCTTCGCACGCCCACAAAAGTGGCGATATAAGGATTAACAGTAGATAATTTATCTTTTTCATTTCGATTCCATTTTTAAAATGTTACTTTAACTCCAAAATTAATAACTCGCATCAGAGGATATCTGGCATTCGTATTTTCAGGGTCATACACCGGAACATGATCCCAAGTAAGCAGGTTAGTTCCGTTGACATAGAAACGAGCATTTTCTGCTCCTATGACACTCACCCAATTTTCAGGAAGACGATAACCGACCTCTAGATTTTTCAGACGCAAGTAATTACCGTTATTTTGCCAAAAAGTATTAGTCTGATAGTTATTGTTACCCGGTCTGGAATAAGAGATTCTCGGCAAACTTGCATCACGATTCTCCGGTGTCCAGCGGTCTAGCCATTGAACAATAGGCGTACTTCTTTCGTTGTTGAACGGAATATTTGTCGAAGTCTGGAAATTATAAGTTACATTGGCAGCGCCCTGGAACAGACAGCTGAAATCAAAACGTTTATAATTAAAGCCAAACTTGAAACTGTAGAACATTTCTGGAACATCCGTAAAACCAATCGGATAGCGGTCATTAGTGTCAATAACTCCATCACCGTTAACATCCATATATTTGATATCACCAGGATAAAGGGGGAACTCCAAATTGTGACGGACTCTCCAATATTTCTTCTTCAGACTGGAACAATCCTAAAGCTACATATCCGAAAGGTTGCCCTACACGACGTCCGGTAGCATACAAATAGTCATATGCCTGTGGAGATTCAGGTTTCTCAATAATCTTGTTACGGGCAAAAGAATAGTTACCTCCAACAAAATACTCTATATCCTTTCCAATTCTACCACGCCATGTTGCATCAAACTCAAGACCCTTGTTTTCTACAATTCCGGCATTAGCCTGAATAGCTGGGCCACCATAAGTACCCGGAACGATATCTACATTAGTGAGGATGTTTGATCTTCTTTCATAAAATACATCAGCAGTCAACTCTAACTGGCTTCGGAACAAACGAGTATCAACACCAAAATTAAACTTCTTAGCTTTTTCCCATGTCAAACTTTCGTTACCGGTACGTTTTTCATTAACACCACCGCCTCCGCCTGTCGGATTAGGATAACCAAACTGACCATCATCAGCACTCTGCCAAAGACTCAAATAAAGAAAACGGTCTCCACCAATCTGGTCGTTACCAACAAGGCCGTAAGAAGCTCTCAACTTCAGATAATCCACTACACTAGTGTTGAAGAAACTCTCTTCAGACACTACCCAACCCAAAGAGAAAGCAGGGAAGAAGCCAAAACGATGTCCAGGAGCAAAGTTCTCAGAACCATTATATCCGATATTTACTTCACCCAAATATTTATTCTTATAGCTATAGGTAGCACGTCCCACAAGCCCTAAACGACGATAAGGTAAACGTGTCAATGCATCACCTTTCTTCACATATTCCTGAGCATTAAACAATACAAGACCACTAACTTCATGATCACCAAACGTATTATTATAATTGATAGAAGGCTCAAATACATATTGACTATTATACACACTTAATTCATCTCCAAAACCTAATGCACTAGCAAAGGCCTTATGCGTATAAGAACCATCCGAATTAAACAGGAACATATCACTTGTTTTTCCATACTTCTTGACATATACATTGTTAAAATCGAATGAGAAATCAACATTGACAGAAAGTCCCTTCACCAACTTAGATAGGTCAGCTTTCATACCTACTGTAGCCTGAACCGCCGTTTCCTTTTCATCAGCATATCCGGTGTCTGTCAGATAAGCCAGCGCATTAAGACTTGTCGTCTCAAAAACTCCCCACGAACCATCTGGATTACGAATAGGAGAAATGTCAGGATTGGCAATCTTGATACGGTCAAAAATAGTATTCACATCACCACCGGGAGATGGACGGTGTTTGTCACCTATCACACCAGCCAAGTTCAGCTTTGCAGAAAAAATACTGCTCAACTGGAAATCGAGGTTACTTCTGAAATTATATTTGGTATATTTCACATTTGTACTATAATTTTCATTATAATTGCCATGTTTAAATAAACCACCCTGCATCAGGATATTAGCACCAACGAAATATTTCACTTTCTCCGAACCGCCCGTAATATTCACATTATATTGTTGCATTAAAGCCGATTTTTTCAGACACTCTTCTGCCCAATCCACATTCGGATACAAAAATTCATTGGTACCGTACCTAAAAGCATTAATTTGTTCCTGTGTATATTTAGGAGACATACCATCATTGACTAAAGCTTCGTTGACCAATACTGCCATGTTATAGGAATCTACCATTTCCGGCATAGAAGTCGGAGACTGTATACCTGCATCGGCTGAAAATGTAACAGTAGCTTTACCCACTTTACCACGTTTGGTAGTTACAAGTACCACACCATTAGCACCACGTACACCATACACAGCTGTAGCTGAAGCATCTTTCAAAATACTGATTGATTCAATCTCTGAAACATCCATCATACGAATATCACGATCCACACCATCCACCAAAATCAGTGGACTTTGGTTAGAACCAAAAGTACTGATACCACGGATATACATATTAGCCATATCACTACCCGGCTCACCGGAGCGCTGTACTGTAATCATGCCTGGCAGTCTTCCCGCAAGTGCATTCGAAACATTTGATACCGGACTTTGCGTAAGTTCCTTTGTGGAAACTTGTGCAATAGCACCTACAACTGATGCTTTTTTCTGTTGTCCGTATCCAACAATTACAACTTCATCCAACATTCTTTCATCCGGTGCAAGAGCAACTCTAAAGAAATTATCACTACTCTTTATTACCTGTTTGAAAGTTTGGTAACTTACGTAAGAGACAACCAAGGTATCCCCCACATTCACATTAGTCAACTTGAATAAGCCATCAAGATCTGTTATGGCAGAAGATTTCTTATCCGAAGTATATACAGTTGCACCTGTCAAAGGCTGATCGGTCTCATCTAACACCAAACCCTGGATAGTCTTCACCTGTGCTTGGGCAATACCAGTAATAAGCAGCAACATGCCTATCCACGTAAGCCGCATTAATTTTCCTGTAGTATGCGATAGTGTTTTCATAGTTTATTTATCTATTTTCTTAAAAACAATCTTCTTAAAATTACAACCACCTGCCGGAAAGTCTACTCTCAACTTATGTGTTCCTTGCGTAAGGGAAACAATGACAGCGGGTGCCGGAATATAAGTATCCCAATTAGCAGAATTTTCTGGTCCGGTCTGACCTTCCACAGAAGTTTCATCATCAATAGTAATAGTGAAAGTCTTACCTTTCTCATTGGCAAAGTAAATATACGCCTCATACTCACCATCCTCAAGTACATTAATATCGTATACTCCATAAATGGGTGTACCTTTATTCTCAAAATTTCCAAGGTTACTATTGAAACTCTTCCCATCATTGTTACGCTTCACTGTGACTCCTTCATCATAAAGCTCCGTAGCATGAGTCAACATCACTGTTCCAGGAATATTATTATAAGTGAGATATTCATAAGTAGAAATCTCTTTACCACCGGACAGAAGTGTCACTTTTACAGGCTCAAGCCATGATCCCTGTGTTTTGTCACCATCCAACCACAGCGGTTGGTCATTATCTACCGGCATAGTTTGTGAGTAAACCTCGGGAAGTGGCGATACTTCGCTCCTGTATTCTTGACCGAAATATGTAATGACATATCCATCAACAGCCGAGATTATAGGATCTTTATGAATCTGAACAGTTTCCGTGTCACCATCATCAAATCCGTCAATAGTCACTACCGCCGCATTAGCCATAGTCTCCGCCGCATCAGAAGTGTTTCCAGAGTAGTCTACCGCATAAACTTTTAAAGGCTGACTTAAATTACCATATATAGTACCATAAGTAGTCTCGGCATCCACTGTAATCGTTTCAGTACCCAATGCAATAATAAATTTTTCAATGTCATTGTCTTCAGGACTTTCCCACACCACAAAAGCCGTATTATCTCCAAGTTTATACCCAACCAGATTAACCACTACACCTGGTTTTATATTATCTGCCACAAAAGGTTTAGCACTGATAGTGGCTCCATAAGAAAGTTGTTCCTGCAAACTTTCTGTTTTCACTAAAAAAGTATACTTTTCATAATTAGTCAGCCCCGTGAAAGTAACTTCATTAGCTGTACCTGGTAATACTTTTTTTTCTTCACCGGTGTTCTGATTCGTTACATGAACAGCTTTCAAGGTATTTTCTACAGCTGCATCCCACGTCAACGAAATTTGTCCATCACCACCTTTAGCAGATAACATGTTAACATCATTGGGTGGAATAAATTCAAATTGATCCGGAACCGGAGTTACTGGAAACTTATTTTCGTCACATGACTGCATGACAAAACTAAGAGATACCAGAGGCAGAATTCCCCAAATAGTTTTCTTTATAATTCTGCCAATTTTTGCTTGTTCTTCTAATAAAATATTCATGATATAATGTATTAAATAAAGGCTATAAAAAACTCTATTCTCTCATATCTGTATCAAACGTATCTCTTTATGGGCTCATAAGTATTGGTATTAAAAGGTTATTATTTATTATACATATGTTGCGCAAAAATGTTAAAAGCAAAAGTATTTCCACAAGATTAATTAAAAGCGGAAATCACTCTTAATTGAGTATTAAAAAACAGTTAATTTCCATATTAACCGTTTTTTCCTATTAATTATCTCATAAGATCATTAATCATATTAACAAGCAGTTTCCCAGCAATCGGATCCATCTCTGCTTTTTCGGTACACATGGTTGAAACAGTAGCAATTCCTCTTCCATCTTTAATCTGAATCAGTGTAAAACCTCTCATTGAATTAATCCGATTTATCCGATCTTCCGGAGTACCACCATCAATGTAAGCATGGATTTTCATCTGACCAGCCAACTCAGTCAGATTTTCATTACGATTCACATGAAGAGTAGCATTACAAGCGGTAGGAATCTCACGTTTGTTATTATTAAAATAGCGTAACTCTAACACACCAATGCCATCAAATACGGGGGCATCATTGCGCTCCATATTAACTATATCGCCTTCCGTCGGCATTGTCCAGCCGGTAATATGTTCGGGATAAATGATCTTGGCAGCTTCTTTACTATTCAACAAAAGAAGCTTACCGCCTTTTGCCTGATAGCCACGAAGAAGTTCTTTTTCTTCATTCGTACAGTTCGTCAAACCGGAAATGACACAAAGATCAGCCTTTTGTTTAGAATTAACAGCTTCTCTTACAGATGATACAGTCTGGTAATTAATCCTCAAGAAATCAAAAACTGCTTTTGTACCATCGTTATCCAATAATACAATCTTCTTGTTTCCCGCTACCTGACCGATATTCCATTTTTTGTCAGCTAATAACAGATTATATTCATTTTCAGAAACCGGCAGGCCATTTTCTGTCAACTTCAAAACCAGCTTTGCATTTACCTTATTTGAAGGCAACTTAGCGGGTAACTGAATATTAGGTTCAATATAGCATCGCCCATAATGCTTCACAGCCGGAAGCTCTTCATCCCCCCAAACTAATTTCTTTCCTGTTTCATCCTGTATCTCCCATCTCAATAAAGTGGATTTCAGATCTGTACCATCCTCACGATCGTTTACGACATAAATACGTGTCGGCAATTTCTCACCACCATAAAGATTGCGTCCCCACAATTCTGCACTGATCAATATTGGTTGCAAAGCACGTTTCAATGCATAATATGTAGGATACGGCTCTATCTTTTGATAATCGTATACTTGCCGGAACCATGTCAACAATGCAAAATGCATGATACCTGAGGCCTGGTCATTGGAACGGCGAAGCGCCTCAGCTAATTCCCCAGTAATAAATGCCTGTACATTAAGGAATGATTGTGGATTAGAGAAATCATAACATTCATATCCAATCAGTGATTGTGGATTCTGATGAATCAATTGATAAGAACGCGTAGGATGTCCGGTTTCATTATTCGGATATCCGGTTGACATTTCCTGACTGATAAGCGGACGATCAACCATCTTAAACCTTTTCTGAAATTCTCCGTTGAAAAAACGGAAAAGTGAATAATCATACCAGTTATAGTAAGCGTGCATATCATCAATGTCACCATCATCTATAGTATTCATAAAGTCCGCACCATACTTTTCTTTCTTACCTTTTGCCTGATAGTTAGAATCAAAACAAATAGGACGTGTAGGATCAATGCGACGCATTTCTTTCACTACATCCGAAATCACACGGTACTTTTCTTTGGCACGTTCCAAATCATTGTCATTGTCGTAGAACTTCATCTCATTATTCACAGTCCAGAAGAGTAGTGAAGGATGATTACGATATTTTTTCAGCAAACTAAGAAATTCTTCTTTCCACATCTCTATCAGTTTTGCATCAGGCAAGGGAGTAGAGTGTATCATCAACCAAGGCCAGGTGCCTTCAAAACTAACACCAATACCATTCTTATCAGCTGCTCCCATCCAGAGTTTATTCCACGGAGTAGTATGGGTACGAGTGACATCTATGTTGCCAGCCTTCATCAATTGCATGAAAGTATTAGCCAGGTTCAAGTCATTCGGGGCAAGAGCAAACGGAATATGATTACCACCACGCAACCAATAACGATTTCCGTTCAGAAAAAACAAACCTTCTTTCACTTCAAAAGTGCGGAAACCGGAAGTCTCCGTCAGGCAATCCAATTCGTGACCTTTTGCAGCAACCAAACGGAAACGGAAATCATACAAATTAGGATGCTGAGGAGTCCAAAGACGGGGTTTCAACCCATTTATGTTATAAGTGAACATCTTTTCTTCGTCAGCATTCAACACCAGTTTTTGCAGAGAAAGCTTACTATAAAGTACCGAGCCAGTTTCTTTATCTACAATATCAGTATAGAGATTAAATTGATTCTTTTTAGTACCATGATTTTTCACTGTCAAATCAAACGTAGCTCCGTCCAAACTCGGTTTAATAAATACATTTTCCACTTTCAACGGGCTGGTAATCGTCAGTTTCACCGGTTGCCAAATACCAGCAGGCTCGTCACCATAAAAACCATGGGCTATATCTTTCAAAAGATTACTCTTCGCTGATACTTTCCCATCTTCCTTTTCACTCTCACGAACAGAAGAATAGAAGAAATCAATTGCAGCACTACCAGATTCAGAAGCACTGCCATCTGTTTTACTGACCACTTTCACCACAACCAGATTTTTACCGGACTTCAACAGTTTACTTCCATCAACCTGTATTTCACCAAACATACCGATATGTGAACCGGCAAGCTCTCCATTAATATAAATTTCCGCAACCTTTGAAACAGCATCAAAAGTCAACGTCATATTTTTACCCTCAACATTTGCAGGCAATTCTACCCATTGTCTGTACCAAGCTGCTTTAGTTTTTCTATAATCGAATGTATATCCTTCACAACGCACGGTTTCCTGCTGATAATAAGTATCCGAGACACCTTTGGGTTGAGGTCCTGTGGGCGAAGGCATTGTCTCTCCATGTAACCAGATACGGATAGGATTCCAAAAATTTGGAACAGACATCACATGCCAGTTCTTATCATCCGTAGCTACAGAAATCGCTTTATCCTTATCATTCAATTGATATTCGGGCATAAAAAGCCAAGTGCCATCCAAAGATACATCCGTTCGGCTATCCACTAGCTCATTTACCTTAACAGTCCTATAATTGGCACGCTCCTGTTGACGCTTATTCTCTTTCTCCTGAGGAGTTATTATTTTACGATATTCTACCACCTTTACATCTTTCAAGGCATCCTCTTTCATAGGAGTAACAACAAGATCATCAAATTCCGTTTCTATCCAGCCGCCGCCTAAAGTTACCTGACCTGAAGGAGCCAGATTACCATTTTTATCCGTCACATCTATACGAGGTTCTTTTTCATTATTCAAGAAAACACGGATACGGCTTCCACATACTTCCACCTTTATATTATACCATTCTCCCGGTACTGGATGAAACCCAAGCGGACGTACCCCCAGAAACTCATCTGTTCCCATATATCCCAGACGCATCAGATAGATGTCATCCTGCAATCCACCTTTAAGTCCCAGCACATATCGGTCGAAGCGGTTATAAGCGCGGAAACCTGCCCATATTTGTACCTGTTCGGCATCTTTAGGTGCACGAGCCTTAAAAGACATCGTATAGTTTTTCCACTCAGGGTTTCCAAAACAAGAGTAAGCATCTACCGAACGGAACACCCCATCGGTAACAGCACATTTTCCTCTTCCTACCGTTTTTAGTGTTTCTCCCTGCTTGGAAAAGTCGTTTTTCCATTCAGCCTGTGCATTGCAAGGCAATGATACCAATGTGCATGCAATAATCAGGAATGTAGCATAAAGTTTTTTCATAAATTACTAGAGTTTTTGATAGATAACTCTTGCCACAAAAAGTACACTGAACAGATTAATAAAGCATAAAAAACAGACTTAATTAGGCATTAAAAAAGCGCTTAATTCTTTCAATTAAACGCTTAATTATAAATAGATTGAGTTATTCGCATAATTTGGAAAGTGGTATCTTATAATCTTCCCCAAGCGATTCACGGTACTCTTTGCAGAAACGGTCATAAACACTTTTAGCAATGCCCTTTTTCCCTTCCAAAAACAAAACTGAGCACTTAGCCGCCAAAGCTTCCTCATTTAAAGGATCATGCAGGAACATAATATCAGTAATACGAAGCACCATTTCACGATCACTTTTCCGATATTCAATATCCAGAAGATTTCTAAGCAAATCAATAGAAAGGCTTGAATAAGCATCCTTAAATTCATCCAACCAGTCAACAATCGTGTTGGAGAGTAGCGGACCATATAGCAACAATTCCAATATCTGATTCAAAAGTACTTCATCTTTCTGAGCTCCGTTTTTCTGTAATAGGTCCATACAATGAAGCGCAGTACAATAATCGCAAAATACATTTTCATTCCAACGTATTTTTAAGAATCCACCATCACTTATCACTTCTACATCTCCCACTTCTTCCAATAATACACGCAGTTTACGTAATGTTACATTCCGATTATTTCTGGCAGCAATCTCATCTTTATCCGACCAGAGCATTTCTGTCATCTTCCGCGTCAAAATACCTTTCTCGTTCTTTTCCGTATAAAGAATCAATAAGACCAAGAGACTTTTCAGACGAGGAGTAAAATTAGAAGTAATATCATTTCCTTCCTTATCTCTCACATTAAATGTTCCTAGCAAAGATATTGCCGAACGACTACGATCGAAATAATTTTCAATGGGCTTAGCCACAAGTATATTTTCACCCTCTAATTCAGTTCCTCTATTTTCCTGTTTCTTACTCCCCTCCGGCATATCTCCCATAACAATCGAAACATTTTCTGACAGAGATTTTACCGCCTTATTCCGGGATAACCAGAAATATATAACATATCCAAGCCCCAACAATGCCAATATCCCCACAACAATCCAATACCATGCAAAAGAATCGGCTACAACTTCTTCTTCAACCTGCATAATATCAGATTCACTCATCAACGGAGTATTGATAGAATAGATAGACACATCGTGCGTACGATCTGTCAATATCTTATCCATTACCAAAAAAAGTTTCTGATGAGAAGGCGAAGAATAAAAACTAAAATCACAATCCTGATGAACTACATCATTATGAATTGGTTTAGAAACTTCTGTCCAAACCGTATCTTTCATAGAAACTTTCCATAGAACTCCACCATCTTTCAGTGCAACTGCATAAAAAGAACTATCCGAGGGTTCGAAATACATAGATGAAGCCATTAGCATATAGGCATCTGTCTGTTGCCTCCTCCATACCACACGCGACTTTTTCTTTTTCAAATCAATAGCACAAAGTTCCGTATAGAAATGAGAAACTAATTCTTGCTTACCATATTTATTTCCTCTACCGCCCAAAATATAAAGCTCATCCCCCACCACTGTTATGGCCGACGAATAACGAGGATTCAGTAAAGGTTCATAGTCAATCTTCTCCAATTCACCCGTAGTAAGATCCATACGAAACAGATCATTCTGATATCTGTAAAAACCATACCCTCCAAAAAAATAGAATGATGAATCGGCAGAATTAAAAGTACGAGCATGATTATAATAATTCGGTTCTTCTATATGACGCTCCGCAAGACTCCACCTTTTTGTATCAAAAGAGAAAAAAGACACACACTTTTGGGATAATGAATAAGATAACAATCTATTACTCAATGTGTCATACATCAAATGATCCGTAAATTCCATGGCAGGATATCCTCCCTGTACTTTTATTTCATCTACTATATCTCCATTTTCATCCAGTACTTCCACCATTTCCGGTTTTACCAAATAAAATGAAGCATCCAATGCATTAAAGGCAACATCCAATCTTCCTGATATATTACCCTTATAAATTTGTTTCCACTCTATATGATCATCAATCAGCCAATAAGGAGACTCAGCACGTGCTATCGCTCCCTTCATTTCATCAAAACAAATGTTATTATTGTGTTTCCAAAGTTTCCATTCACAAGTTTGTTCACCGTCCTGCGACACTTTTACATCCTTTATATTCACAGGCGCTACGTCTGCCAGATATTCAGGAGCATGTCCAAACAATGCTCTTACATGTGTTGAACCACTTAAAGGTACCATTATAGTCGTATCCTTTCCATTGTAATTCACAGCGATGGAATTATTATTCATATCCATTCGCAGGGAAACAGGTATCCATTTCTCTCGTTCAATGGGACTATCAACAGTGACCATTCCTTCATTAAATACCAATGCCGGATAATGTCTACGCCCTCCCGCAACAAATGAAAAACGCACTAATTGGTTCGTATTCGTATATAAATGCAATATTGATCCAAAGTCGGGTTCATTGTTTCGTACCCACATCTGAAAAGAAATGGTAAACTCATTACTAACGTCGAAAGGTTTGTCATCATTCAGAGTAAGAGAAGTCCTATCAACACTGGGAGCGGAATGAGACTTAAAATAGAGTCCCCCGTTATATACAGAGGCAAATAAATCAGCCCCTGTGAACAGGAAGAGTACAAGCAATATATATCTGCAACAGTTTTTCATATTTCTAGTTCAAGAAGACATGACAAAGGTATAAAAAAAAGATAAAATTAGTAATAAGATTAATAAAAAGTAACCAGTATTCGACAAAATCATCAAAAACGATTCTATTCTCTATACAAAAGTAATTTCAGTTATAATCACTCCGGTATTATGCTAATTATTTGCATAATACCAGAGTGTATAACTGAACCTATTGAAAAACACCTATTCAAAAACTTTGTTTTTTTCCCTTAATCCATTTACCTTTTTCAGTTCACCTCAAATAACAGACCCGGTCCGTATCAAAGCCGTATCTGAGCCGTACAAATCAAGTACAGCCCAGATACCTTAGAGGCGAGATAAACCTATTTTTTATTTTGCTTCGGGATTGATAAACATTACTTTCAGAGAAGAAAGGAATTCATTTCTGTTATCACACCTAAAGTTACCACTGAATTCATTTTTATCTCTTTCCCCTATCTTTATGCTTATCTTATTCCAACCTTGCAACAAAGGCAGTTCTTTATAAGTAGCCTCGTGTCTGTTTTGTGAAGCAGCAGTGTATGCTTTATCATTAATGGCAAGCTGGCATTCTTTAGCTTTCACCACTAACGTAAGTTTCGGCATATTCGGTTCAATCAGCAAATCATCCAAAGGACGCGGACTGAACACATAAATATCCAAAGCCCATCCATCTGCCTTCTTCACTAACCTGTCCTTTGTAACAACCGGGAATATTAGCTGATTATCACGCAAGAAGAAAACTTCGTTTGATTTCACCTCAATCTCATTACAGTCAATACCGGCATTCTTCAGAATTACCCCTAACGTATTATAACCTTTTTCTGAGTTTGTAAACTCTTTCAAAGTACTGATATAGAAGCAGGAAGCATCTTTCCGATATTTCACAAATACAGGAGTAGCTGCTGTACATTCGTACTCACTCCGTACCGTACTGGCTGTTTTAAGTTCCTCCGGACGTTTATTCCAAGCTCTCCAATCAGTTTTACAAGCATTCAGCAATACCTCTCCTTCTTCCACTAAAGCACCTGTCAGCGAGTACTCTGAAGCATCAGCTCTTTGAAGTTCACAGAAATAGAAATCTGAATTGTTCAAGCCACGTATCCATGATTTCTGAACTGGCAGGAAAGAAGAACGTTTAAGGTTATCCAGAGCCACCGGAAGAGGCAGAATCTCATTGTACACATTCACAGTCTGAGGTGTTAATCCCCAAATCCATACATCAGCACCCTTAGCAATATTAGCTAACATACTCTTCTTTTCAGCAACAGACAAAGTGTAAGTACCATCTACAATATAGATCATACGTGCAGGTGCAGTAATCTTTGCAGCAAATTTCACGCCTTGTGCATCCAGAATACCTTTCAATTTACTGTCATCTCCGCCTATGAAAATCACTTCTTTATATTTCTCTGCCGGAGTAGCTGTCGGTGCTTCATATTGCTTCTTGTCAATATCAGCATAAGCAGACCAAGCAGGATGTCCCGGTGCATTGGCTGCACGCATAGCATCATACATAGGCCATGGATCATACAAAGGTAGATTCGGATCATATCCAGGATTGAATGTAGTACAGTAGGGACCTACACGTTCCGGTTGTACCCCCGGAACACCTTCCTTATATTCTGTGAAGAAGACACCGTCCTTACTTATATCCGGCTGCGTAGTCATATCCTTTTTACCCAACGGCAGTGGCTTCAAGGCATACCATGCCATATTGAAAACCGTACTATAAGAAGCCCCCATATTACGTTGGTTAGCAAGTAGATGATAACATTCATTAGCTAATCCTTCCATACGTCCCAACTGCGATTCGTAAGCTCTTTCACCATTATACTTAGCAACCTGCTCGGGTGTACCATAGTATGCCATACTATGTTCACCGATTCCCCAAGGTTTACCTATTCCAACCCAATGTTTCATTGAATTCATGTCACCATAGTGACCTACTGTAACCGGCAAGATGCCATCTCCATCATCTTCTCCATCGGCAGAAATCCACGGGCGAGTAGGGTCATTTGCACGAACAATATCCCTCCAGTCTTCCCAGGCTTTCTTCTGCTGAGGCATAAGTTCAGGCCGGTTGTAAACATGCAGAATCACCGGTTTATTCTCATTACTGATGCTCCAGCCAAAAACAGAAGCATGGTTACGGTCTCTGAGAACAAAACGTTTCAGGTGCTCTTTAGATGCCTCCCAAAAGAGCTCGGAATCCAGTTTCGGCCCCCCATCACTCGCCCAGTTAGCAGTTTCATTCAATACGCAGATACCCATTTCATCAGCTACATCCATATAGAAACGAGGATAAATCTGTGCATGAGGACGGACTGCATTGGCATTCATTCCCTTAATAGCAGTGAACCATGCCCACGCATATCTGCGCGTCATTTGCGGAATACCCATAAAGTGCCAGGAATCACCTCTTAACTGATAAGGCTTACCGTTCAAATATTGTGTAGTACCTTGCAATGTCCATTCACGCCATCCGAAACGCTCATATTTCATATCAAGGGTTTCTTTCTTAGCCTGCAATGAAAGCAATACGGCATAAAGATTCGGCTGTTCAGGAGTCCAGTAATTCAACTCACCGGATACCGGAACCTGCAATACAACTTTGCTCGAAGCATTAGCGGGAATAGCCACCTTTACAGGAGCTACTTTCAAAGCTTCCTGACCAAGTTCCCATGCTGGTACAGGAGCCGAGTTTATATCTGTTCCTGCCAGATTCACCCACTCATTGATTTTACCTTGAATCTGTAAGTCAACTTTCTTTTCCGTATTATTCTGCACAGTCACTTCCAGTTCAAGCATATTCTTTGAAACCAACGGTTTCACATATACATCTTCCACATGCACTTTGGGCAATGCCAGCAAATATACATCCTGCCAGATACCGGCAATATGATATCCCCACATAGAACCTGCAGGAACAATGCGGCGACCAATCGTAGAATTGTTTTCAAACAAAGACTGGCTGCGAACTCCCACCCATACTTCAGCTGTCTCACCTGCATTCACTTTATCCGTAATATCTACACTGAACGGAAGGAAAATATCAAAATTCTCTCCCACCTTCTCCTTATTAATATAGATTTCAGTATATCCGGATACAGCCTCAAAATAAAGTTTTATCTGTTGACCATCCCAGTCAGCAGGAATCGTTATAGTTTTCTTCATCCATGCCATTTTCACTTGCTCCCATTCTTTCGGATAAGACGGGTAATTGCGATGATCGGGACCTTCCACATCTCGGTTGGCAAAAGAATTAATATTCCAGGGAGAAGGTATTTTTATGCGGGTTTTGCTCCAAGCCCCTTCTTTAGGTAACGGCAGTTCCGGTGCTATCCCCTTACCTTGCACGTAACTACCCGGCAAAGCCACAGGTTGGAAGTCCCAGTAACCATTCAGGCAAACTTCTTTCCTATACTCCTTTTCTGTCCTATTTACAAGACCCTCACTTGGTGCAAACGGGAAATTATACACCAATTTACCATCGCTCGATGTGATCTGCCCCACTGCCTTTCCCGGTAGCAAGAACAAAGCCGTCAACAAGCTTAATAAAATTGCATTTCGTTTCATTTAAGAATACTATTAATTAGGTATTAGACATATTTGTTTTTCTGTTTGCAAAGTAAACGGGGCAGCATTAAAAAGTAAGCCGAAACAGAATTAATATTGAATTAAAAACATATTAATCCTCCATATTTCAGCACTTTTCGATTAATAGATGATTTTTTCTGCAATCTTTGTACCTTTGTCATATGTACTAATACAATAGCTATGGACAAATTTAATATAAAAGACAGTCACCCCAATATTTCCAGGCTCGAAAAATTATTTCTGGAAGAAGGGGTACTTACTAAATTCAAGAAGAATGAATATCTGGTACGGCAAAATGAAAAAACAAATCAGATAGGTTTCATCATGTCCGGCATGTTCCGCTTATCACATATAGATGCAGACGCCAATGAATGGATTGTTGGTTATAGCTTCGTCAACGATTTCGTCTGTGACTATCCTTCTTTTATAAAACAGGCAACTTCTACGGTCAATATACAGGCTACTACCGAATGTGAAGTTTATCTTCTTAGCTTAAACCATGTTTGCCGAGATATACCAACGCTTATTAGGCTTCTATTGCGATAGTCCCGAACAACGTTACCAGTCATTAATGAAACGCTGTCCCGATCTGCAAGAAAAACTTTCTTTAAAAGAAATAGCCCAGTTTCATAAAGTGCTTGTTATGGTATGGTTTTATGACTGAAGATGACAAAATGCACATCAACCAATATATCATAAACAGACTCAAAGAAGAAGATATTAAAGAATATACTTGCGTTGAGCTAATAATGAATTCAATAAGGAAAGATACGATTATCTGTAATCCGGGAATACTAGGTAGTGGCATCTTAGCTACAAATTTATCTCAAGAATCCAATACCACGATTTTGGAATATAGCAATATGTTGGTCTGCATCTACAGTAACATTAAATATAAGGATTACGATGGAAAATTGTATAGAGACAGGATAAAGTAAACATATCAACATAAAAAAAAAGGCTATCTATCCCAGACAGCCAATCTTTTGTTAACCTTAAATCTAATACTATGAAAAACACATTGCAAAGATACGGACTTTGAGGATATCTCCAAATTTTCAGGTCCAGACAGGGGTATTTATAACATGGTTTAATAGAATAAAGGAGGTTGTTAACTATTTAGATTCATTATGTTAACGATTAACATAATTCAAATAATATGTTAAAGAAGAGATCTAATAATGCTTTTTACTTCCCAAGAATCATTGCTCTTTTTCACCTTCAGCCTCCAAATCTTTGATTTCTCTGTTTAGAAAGACGGATAAGATAGTTCTCAGAACGACTATACCACCTAAAATTGCCAGTTCATTCAAAGTTGGTTCCAGTACGGTTTTTAAGATATCTGATGCGATAAGAAATTCAAGTCCAAGTAGCAAATAAGTTCCGAAAGTAGCCCGTAGCTTCCGGATATTGGTAGTTGAGTACTTGCCCGTGAATCTTTTGAACTCATTGACCAGAAAAGAAATTATCCCAATTAATGCCCCATAAGTGACGATGAGAAGACTTGTCACACTGATTATAGTGGCTAATGCATTTAAGAACGTAGTAAGCATGTAGATTGAAGTTTATTAATATAACATCGTAAAAAGCTTTAATGTTTGAATTTTAAAGAAATCCCACTCAATTGCACAAAAAGACAGCAATTCTGAATAATATTCCATTCGCAGAGACTCAAATTTCACCTATTTTTGCACCAACAAAGAATTAAGGTTATAGAAAGATGAATAAACACACATTTTACAGCTATCTGATTTTAGGAATGACATTCGCATTTGTTTTCTCGGCACAGGCTCAGAATAAGGTATCTGCACCGATGAAGGATGTCAACCAGGTGATTGACAATACACTGGACAGTTTGAATAAGGCCCGTACAGCAAGACCTGTAGCCGGTTCAAGCCGGAAAGGAAATAATCCCATTCTGTTTCTGGTGGGTAACTCTACCATGCGTACCGGAACCTTGGGAAATGGGAACAACGGTCAATGGGGCTGGGGATATTATGCCGGTGATTATTTCGATTCAGACCGGATTACCGTAGAAAACCATGCATTGGGAGGAACAAGTAGCCGTACGTTCTACAACCGTTTCTGGCCGGATGTTATAAAAGGGGTCCAAGCTGGCGATTGGGTGATCATCGAACTGGGACATAATGACAATGGCCCTTATGACAGCGGGCGCGCACGCGCTTCCATACCGGGAATCGGTAAAGATAGCCTGAATGTAACCATCCAGGAAACCGGAGTGAAGGAAACTGTATATTCCTATGGAGAATATATGCGTCGCTTCGTGCAGGATGTAAAGGCGAAAGGTGCCCACCCTATCCTGTTCTCACTGACTCCCCGCAATGCTTGGGAAGATAAAGACAGTACAATTATCACACGCGTCAACCAAACTTTCGGCCTGTGGGCCAAACAAATAGCCGAAGAACAAGAAGTACCTTTTATAGACCTGAATGATATCACCGCATCCAAATTTGAGAAATTCGGCAAGGAAAAAGTGAAATATATGTTCTACTTAGACCGCATCCACACCAGTGCCTTCGGGGCAAAAGTGAACGCAGAATCTGCAACTGAAGGTATCCGAAACTATGAAAGGTTAGAACTGGCCAACTATTTGAAACCGGTTGAGCAGGATACAATTACCGGTTCCAGCCGGAAAGAAGGATGCCCGGTGGTATTCACTATCGGTGACAGTACGGTAAAGAATAAAGATGATGATAAAGACGGTATGTGGGGATGGGGAAGTGTAATAACTGAGATATTTAATTCAAAGAAGGTATCTGTAGAAAATTGTGCCATGGCCGGACGCAGTGCCCGCACTTTCTTAGACGAAGGACGCTGGGACAAAGTGTATGATGCACTTAAACCGGGAGATTTCGTACTCATCCAGTTCGGACATAATGACGGAGGAGATATCAATATCGGAAAAGCCCGTGGTGAATTACACGGTTCGGGAGATGAAAGCAAAGTCTTTCTGATGGAAAAGACCGGAAAATACCAGGTAGTCTATACTTTTGGCTGGTATCTCCGCAAGTTCATCAGGGATGCACAAGAAAAAGGAGCAATCCCGATTGTATTGAGTCACACGCCCCGCAATAAGTGGAAAGACGGACAAATAGAACGCAATAGCAAGAGTTACGGTAAATGGACACGTGAAGCGGCAGAAGCAACCGGAGCCTGCTTTATTGATCTGAATAAAATATCCGCAGATAAACTCCAAAAGATGGGGCCCAAGAAATCAGCTGTTTTCTATAATACAGATCATACACATACATCTTTGAAGGGTGCGCGAATGAATGCCCAAAGTATAGCCGAAGGATTAAAAGTTACGGACTGCCCGCTGAAGAAGTATCTGAAATAAAAGCGATACGGAAACATTGCAGAAGTGTCGGAAATAAAAACTAAGAATAGAAAATAAAATAGACAAGGTTAATTAATCCAAAAGAATAGCTTCATCAAACAAATAATCACTTCTTTTGCTCCCGCCAAAAAACAAAACCGGACCATAAATGAGCAATAAGATTGATATAAAAACCTTGGAGGCTTTACGACAAGATAGTCATGAGGCCTTCGAGGAGGTTTTTATCACTTATTACGGTAAAACAAAAGCCTTTATCCAAGACTACATCAAATCGAGTCCGGATGCTGAAGAACTGACAGAGGATTTATTTGTAAACCTCTGGATGAACCGCCACTCTGTCGATATCTCCAGATCATTTGATTCTTACCTGCATACAATTGCCAGAAATTCTGCCATCAACTTTCTGAAGCACAAATATGTAGAGGATACTTATCTGAGTAGTGTCCAGCAGCAGGAATGTAGTTCTACTTCGGAAGAAGATCTGATAGCCAAAGAACTCGGATTACTAATAGACGACACGGTAGAAAAAATGCCGGAACAACGGAGAAAGATATACATGCTAAGTCGCAACGAGGGCCTAAGCAATGAAGAGATAGCCGTACGACTGAATACTACCAAGAGAAATGTGGAAAGTCAGTTAAGCCTCGCTCTGAAAGAGATACGGAAAACTATTTCATACTTCTTCTTATTACTGGCATAATGATATGGTAATGAATCTGTGGTGAATAAATTCATAACAGAAAAGAGACAAACAACATACAATATTACCTTTTGGTCAAAAGTTCTTCCTCCTTATACCCGGTTCGCACTTCCTTCGCTCCTATACGAGGAACAAAATAGCGAAGTTGGTACGAGGAGGGTACGAAGAAGATACAAGCCAGGTACGAGGCAGATAGTTCTGTTCTTTTTCTCGCTTATTCAGGTAACCCCCTATTTCTAAAAAGAAAAAATAGAAAAAAGATTCATTTGCTTACTGAGTTTTTCGTCCGTTGACTGTATATATAGTAAATGCAACAGAATGGAGAAAAATAATATTGTTAGAATCATCGGAACATATTTATCCGGCCGCTTCTCTCCCAAAACGGAAGAGAAGGTTCAGAAATGGATCATTAAAGATAGAGACACTGAAGAAAAAGAAAAAGCTTCATTGGAATATTGGGATCAATTGGAGGCAAAAACAGACCCGGACACTAAACTTGCATTAGACAGAGTAAACCAAAAGATCGGTTATAAGAAAATAGTGCCCCGACCTTTCTATCAGAAACGAATGAGCATCGCGGCAGCCCTGATTCCGCTACTGATTATTGCAGGAAGTTATCTGTACTATATTTCCACGAAGGATAAATGGGTTGAGATATCTGTTGCATACGGTGATAAAAAACACTTCCTATTGCCTGATAGCTCCGAAATATGGCTGAATGCAGGAACAGCAATCAAATACCCGGAAAAGTTCTCGAAAGCGCAGCGCCTTGTATACCTTGACGGTGAAGCCTATTTTTCTGTTCGGAAAGATGCAGCGAAACCGTTTATTGTAGAAACGTCCCAACTTTCAGTCAAAGTATTAGGAACCCAATTCAATGTAAAGGCATACGCTGATGATGAACTGGTGACCACTACCTTGACAAGTGGCAAAGTTGAAGTCACCCCTTCCGTTCAAGGTTCGCAGATACTGAAACCTAATGAACAGTTGACGTACGATAAAAAAACATCTGCCGTCAACATTACTGAAGTTTCTCCAACCGATGCAGATGGCTGGATCACGGGAAAACTGATATTTACCGATGCGCCTTTCACCGAAATCCTGCAAACATTAGAGAGACGTTATAATGTAACTATCAATCATACAATGAACGTTCCCGCCTCCAAACGATATACCGTCCGGTTCCTGAAAAATGAAAATCTGGAAGAAGTTCTGCCTGTATTGAGTGAGATGATCGGCTTCAGTTATCAGATACAGAGAGACAAAGTAGAACTAATCAAAAAACAATAAAAAGAAACTGCCTATGAAGAAAAGGAACCGGATTGCAGCTTGAGACCCTCAACCCGGTTCTGAAATGCTAATGCTCCATCAAACCGTAAAGTAAAACAAAGTATTAACTATACAAAGATAATGCAAATTGAGTGCAGAACTTTCATGCTTGCATGAAAAAGTTATGCCGAAATGCAGCTTATCTTATAAAAACATACAACAATGAATCGAATAACCATTAATAAAGAAACAGATAAGATACTCCTTTTTTTATTTTTTGCCTTTCTCTCATTGAATGCCACAGCACAGAATGACAGAAAGCAAATCACTATACAGAATAAAAACATATCACTGAAAGAAGCTTTTACCGAGATAGAACTACAAACCGGATATAGCATAGCCTATGAATTATCGGCCGTAGATGTAAAAAGAAAAATATCCCTGTCCTTAGAATCCCAAAGCATTGACAAGGCGTTAGCGCAAATCTTGAAAGACACCCGATATTCGTACAAAATAACAGGCTACCATATCATTATCACTCCGTCCGGCAACGAACTACAGAAATCCACCAAGGAAAAAACAGAGAAACCTACCCAAACAGTCAGAGGAATTGTACTGGATTCCAAAACCAATGCACCCATAGAGTTTGCTACTGTAAGAATTATGAATGTCGGTTCTTTGGGCAGCACAACAGACAGTCTGGGGAGATTTCGGATAGACAATGTTCCTGTGGGACGATGCAATATACAAACCTCCTATGTAGGATATAATACCAATATTTTCAATGAGATACCTGTAACCTCTTCCAAGGAAGTATATATGGAAATCACTCTGGATGAAAACATTCACTCGTTGGCGGAAGTCGTCATACAACCGGAGATAAAGAAAGATAAACCTCTGAATGCAATGGCCATTACCGGCGGACGCATGATCAGCATGGAAGAAGCAGGCAGGTTTGCCAATGGTTTTGATGATCCGGCACGTCTGAGTTCCGCATTTGCAGGTGTGGCAGGAGATGTAGGAACCAACGCTGTAGCTATCAGAGGAAATTCACCCCAGTTTACCCAATGGAGGTTGGAAGGGGTAGAAATTCCCAATCCGACTCACTTCGCCGACCTTACCGGACTGGGCGGGGGCTTTCTTTCGGCCCTGAGTACACAGGTGATCGGTAACTCCGATTTCTACAACGGTGCGTTCCCTTCCGAATACAGCAATGCGTTATCAGGTATCTTCGACATGCAAATACGAAATGGCAACAATCAGAAGTATGAACATACATTTCAGTTAGGTATTCTGGGTATTGACCTAGCATCGGAAGGCCCGATAAGCAGGAAGCATGGAAGTTCCTATATCTTCAATTACCGCTTCTCCACCACTTCCTTGGCTACAGGAAATGATATGAATCTGAAATATCAGGACTTATCATTCAAATTAAATTTTCCTACCCGGAAGGCCGGAACTTTCTCTATCTGGGGAATCGGGCTGATTGACCGTTATAAACCAGAAGCCATCGACCGTGATGAATGGGAGACACAAGGTGACCGGCAGTCCGGAAATACAGCTTTTGACAAAGCGGCAGGAGGACTTACACACAAGTATCTTATCAATGCAGATACGTATATCCGTTCTTCATTAGCCGCCACTTACTCGAAAGATCGCACGAGAGCTGATCAGATGACAGAAGATGACAAACTGGTCCATGTAGGAGATATCCGGAATTCCAAATGGGATATAGTCTTTAATTCCTATCTGAACAAGAAATTCAATTCCAACCATATCAACCGGACAGGTATCACAGTTACAGGGCTCCAATATGACTTGGATTACAAAATCAGTCCTAATTTCGGTTTAGATGTACCTATGGAACAGATTTCAAAAGGGAATGGGGGAAGTTGTGTGCTCTCGGCATACAGCAGTTCTGTCATCAACCTAAGTAACCATCTTACTACCAGTCTGGGCATCACCGCACAGTACTTCACCCTGAATAAGAACTGGACCGTAGAACCCAGAGCAGCCCTTAAATGGAGCTTTAATCCGAAACACGCCTTGGCACTGGCATACGGTCTGCACAGTCGCAGGGAAAAGCTTGACTACTACTTTGTGGAACAGGAAGCCAACGGAAAAACCGAATCCAACAGATACCTGGATTTTTCAAAGGCTCATCACTTCGGGCTTACATACGACTGGAACATCAACTCGTACATGCACTTAAAAGTGGAACCCTATTATCAATATCTATTCCGAATACCTGTTGAAGAGAATTCTTCCTTTTCCATCATCAACCATCAGAGTTTCTATCTGGACAGGATATTAAAGAATAGAGGCTCCGGAGTGAACTACGGTATAGACATTACATTAGAGCAATACATGAAAAATGGTTTTTACTATATGATAACGGCTTCTCTTTTTAAATCAAAATACAAAGCCGGAGATAACATCTGGCGTAATACACGGTTGGACAAAAACTATCTCCTGAACATACTTGCCGGAAAAGAATGGATGGTAGGACGTAATAAACAAAATGTACTAAGTCTCAATGGGCGTATCTTTTTCCAAGGTGGTGACCGATATACCCCTGTAGATGAAGGTAAAAGTATGATAGAACATGATATCAAATTTGATGAAACCAGAGCTTACAGCAAGAAGTTTGATCCCTCCATCAACGGTGACATCTCTTTCAGTTATAGAATTAATAAAAAGAAAATATCTCATGAGTTTTCTATTAAAATGCTAAATGTAGGTATGCGCACAGGAATGCACTTTTACCAGTACAACGAAAAAACTCATAAGATAGAGAAAAAGACGGATCGGGATTGATACCGAATATCAGTTATAAAATTTACTTTTAGTATATAAAAGAGAACAATCATTGTTTGCACTGTTATCCCAATAAAAGCAAAGAAGATGTATTTGGAAATTTCCCGATACATCTTCTTCTTTCTATTTACTCAGAGCATCCTCAACGGAATACTCCCATCATCCGATAATAATTCTCTATCAGCTTGTTGAAAATCTTTTCACCTGCTCCGACTTCAATAAGCCACGATCCTTCATCTGCTCCGAAGCCACCATAAGCTGCCGATCGAATATCAGGCAGATACATCGGCCATCTTCCGTTGTTCCAGGTATATCCGAAGAAGAAAGGAACAACATGATTGGGTTGCATTTCCCGTTTCCAATCAATCTGGAACTTGATGAAAGGTTCACCGGGAACAGTGGCAATGGCAATACGGTTATTAATGGATATTACGGAGAAATGCACATTATACTTCAGGTTCTTGTCATGTCTGCCGATAAAATGCAGAGAGTCAGTCTTCACCTTGATATTGGGTACATCATACGGGTTCGGATATATTTCTTTGGCCAGTTTAACGGCTTCAATAGAAAGCAATTTACCCATACGGTCTATCAAATCATAATTGGACGGGCGAGGGTCATCCGGCCCGGTACGTCCGCCATCCTTAAATAAAGGTGCCTGGTTTCCTGCACCGCCTTGTACAAGAGGCAATATACCTGATTGTTAAAAGCTTCTTCCGTATATTTAGTGGCATAGCCCACATAGTCGGCAGAGATTTCAAAGTTATTCCAGGCCACATCCGGATGGCAGGCATAATTCATTAGAATTACTTTCGGATTGCCTTTCGTGTCCTCCAGTTTAATGACACCTACAGAATTATCAACAGGCCCATGAGGAATACGCTCCGGATTCACCGCCCTGTAGTGCTCATCTCCTACCCATGATTCGCGGGCGCGACCGTCTTCACGAAGAAGCAACCGGTTGAAACTTAATTGAGGAAAACTACGATAACCGGCTGAAATACGAGCCTCGAACATAGAAGAAGAAGCCTGTTTCAAAGCTTTGGTTATCTGAGCATCGAGCCATTCCTTGGGCCCTGCCTCACCGGAATGTGTATGCTGGGGACAGAAATAGACTTCCTGCAAACCAAATTGCTTTTTTAGTTTCTCGGCTAACGGAACATTACTGTACATAACCAAATCCAGAGAGACAAAAGCAATACGCGAAGCTCCCGCTTCAAGAATAAGAGTTCGTGCATAGAGTGAATCGTGAACCGGATAGCGGGGATTAGGCGGGGTTATATTCACTTTGCCGGTACCAGCCATTAACTTTTCTGCAGCGTTGGTATTCACTGTAGAAAAAAACACCTAACAGCACCAATAGTGCTGTCAACCAAAAGCTTTGTGTTTTCATTTGAATTACATTTATCAGATTCATACTAATTACTTTTTTCATGGTATTATTACTTTTTAAATTTACTTTTACGCTATTATTCGGCAATAATACACGAGGAGTATTAATAAAGCTATTAATTCTCTATTAACTCAGAGAGGAATTATTATTTTTTGTATGAACTAACCGTTCATAACAGACGTTATATTAATAGAACTTTAAATACCAACGATCATGGAAAAGTATCTGATTCATAGTAATGAGTTGCATTTCATCAACAAGGAACGCATTCACAGGGAAGTAGAGAAAATGGTAGAGTCATTAGACATGGCAGCAGGTTCCACCAAAGGATTCGACCTGTATACCGTAGTAGAAAGTTATTTCACTGATCTCGAAAAGCGAAGGGAAATCAATCGCTTACTGCATATAGAGAAAGATGAATGTGAAGCCATAGAGGAAGAACTCGGAGTATATGAAATGTGATTTACAATAAAAACCATCACGAGTATTAACTATAATGAATAAAGGGCATAACAACAGTTTGTTATGCCCTTTATTCATTTATGGTTATCAATTCCAGACCACTATCAATCCTTTGCCTGATGTACCGTCAGTTGTGGGAAAGGGAAACCTATACCCTCCTTATTGAATACAGAGTAGATGGTCTTGTTCATATCGAAATAAACTCCCCAATAGTCCTCACTCTTCACCCAGGCACGGATAATCACATTCACGCTACTGGCATCCAGTGCATGAAGAGCGACAAAAGGAGCCGGATCACTAAGAATCCGCTTGTCTTCGGCAATGATACGACGGGTAGTTTCTTCCACCTTATCAAAATTTTCGCCATACTCCACACCGATTATCCATTCTACACGACGGGTAGCTTCACGACTGTAGTTAGTCACAGTACCACTGCTCAACGCACCATTCGGGATATAAATAATCTTATTATCACCGGTAGTCAGAATCGTATGGAAAATCTGGATCTCACGAACCGTGCCCGTGATGCCTTGGCTTTCAATCAAGTCACCTACTTTATAAGGACGGAGCAGCAATACAATCAGACCACCTGCAAAGTTCTGCAAGTTACCGGACAATGCCATACCGATAGCCACACCAGCGGATGCCAGCAAGGCAGCAAATGAAGTTGTTTCTACTCCTAATTTACCGATAACGGCAATAATCAATAAGATAGTCAGCAAGATATTCACCAAACTCTTTACAAAACTCTGGATACTGGCATCCACATGCCGCTTAGCCAACAACCGGGCCACCATTTTATTAAGGAAAGATATCAGGAAACGTCCTACTATGAAAATCAGCACAGCGCTGATGATATGACCACCTGCATTTACTCCCCAGTCTATCAGTTGTTGGAGAAAAACCTGCAATTTACTAAAACCATCTTCTACAACAGTTTCGGCAGCAGGAGCTGCCGCTTGCAATAATAATAACATAATATTTGTTCGTTTGAAGTTAATAATTACACTTTACCAGCAGGATTAAAAAATACCCACCGGCCTACAAAATTAACAAATATTTCCGGTTATCGTTCACTCGATTTGCGTGTTTCAGCAAAAACACTTAATTTTGTCCCCGATTTCAACTAAGGGGTGCCCTAATATGACGGGCTGAGATCATACCCATTGACCTGATCCGGGTAGTGCCGGCGGAGGGAAAAGAAGAAAAGCTCCCTTTTTCTGTATTCATCTTTAATAGTTAAAATTGTAATGAGAAAACATGCAATGGCGGCCTGCCTGTTAATGGCAACGCTGGGTGTCTGTGCGCAGACGCATGAGAAAGACAGCTTGCGGGTGATAAGCCTGCAGGAAGTAGAAATTATCTCTACCCGTGCCACGGGAACCACACCTGTGGCGTTTACCAATGTCAGTAAAGAACAACTTAAGAAGCAGAATTTCGGGCAAGATATTCCCTATCTGTTGTCATTTACTCCGTCAGTACTGACAACGAGCGATGCAGGTGCAGGTATCGGTTACACGAGTATCCGGGTACGCGGAACAGATGCTACACGCATCAACGTAACCACTAATGGTATACCCATGAACGATGCGGAAAGTCATTCTATCTTTTGGGTTAATACTCCCGATCTCGCCTCTTCGCTTCAGGACTTGCAGATTCAACGGGGCGCAGGAACTTCCACTAATGGTGCCGGAGCGTTCGGTGCCAGTATCAATATGAAAACACAAGGAATTTCGCCCACACCGTATGCGGAGTTTTCCGGCTCTTACGGCTCATTCAATACACATAAAGAAACCGTAAAAGTAGGTACGGGGCTCATTAATGGACGCTGGGGATTCGATGCACGTTTATCTAATATCCACAGTGACGGCTACCGTGACCGCGCCAGTGCTGACTTGAAGTCTTACTTTGTACAAGGCGGATATTATGGAGACAAGACCACTATTAAATTCATCACCTTCGGAGGAAAAGAAGAGACCTATCATGCTTGGGATGGCCTGGATAAGGAAACACTGGAAAACGACCGCAAATATAATCCCAATGGCGCCATAGAAGATGATAATGGAAATGTAATCGGATTTTATGATAACCAGATAGATTATTATCGCCAGACGCATTATCAATTATTATTAAATCAGATATTGTCTCCTTCGTGGAAATTGAACATAGCGCTACACTATACAGACGGCTACGGTTATTATGAGGAATATAAGAATAAGCGTACGCTGGTAGAATATGGCTTGGTACCCTTTGAAACAAACGGTACTACCATAGAGAAATCAGACCTTGTACGCCGTAAACTGGTAGACAGCCGTTTCGGTGGTGGAGTATTCTCTTTCGATTATAAAGGGGACAAATTGGATGCATCCATCGGCGGTGGCCTGAATTATTACAAAAACACCCATAACGGTAAGGTGGTATGGGTAAAGAATTATCTGGGTGAACTGAATCCTGACCATGAATATTATCGTAATATCGGACGGAAAACGGATGGCAACATCTACGCTAAGATAAATTATGAAATACTGGATGGAGTTAACTTCTATGCCGATATGCAATATCGTTATCTGCGCTATAAGATAAACGGCAATAATGACAAATGGGACTGGACTGCTGATCCGGCACATCTGCAACCGCTGAATATTGACGAAGATTTCAGCTTCTTCAACCCTAAAGCCGGCATATTCTGGAAGATAAACAACAATAATAATCTTTATGCCTCTTTCAGTGTGGCAAATAAGGAACCGACACGCAATAACTATACTGATAACTTATTTGCCGCACAGCCCAAATCAGAGCGGATGTTCGATTACGAAGTGGGATATACGTTCCGTAAAGGTTGGTTCAATGCAGGCGTCAATCTGTACTACATGGATTACAAGAATCAATTGGTACTGAACGGGCTATTGAATGAAATTGGCGAAGCCGTAGCAGAGAACGTGAAGAACAGTTATCGTATGGGTATTGAGCTGATGGCAGGTGCACGCATCACAAACTGGCTGCGTTGGGATATAAACGCAACATGGAGCCGTAACCGCATCAAGAATTATACAGAATATCTAAGTGATGTGAATGAAGACTGGAAAGATATGTATAGTGAAAACTGGGGTATCTCTCAGACAACCCGATATATTGGCACTACTCCCATCTCCTTTTCACCGGACTTTATGGCAAATAGTCTCATTTCTTTGGATTATAAAGGTTTTAATGCATCTTTGCAAACGCAATATGTCAGCAAGCAATATTTAAACAATGCTCATCAAGAGGACTGTACACTGGATGCTTATTGTGTGAGCAACCTGAATCTCGGATATACTTTCAAACTGAAAGGATTGAAATCTGTTAATGTAGGCGTGACGATTTATAACCTGTTTGACGAAACATACGAAAGCAATGGTTATGCATCGGGAAGTGCCGTATACGAAGGGCATGGAAAGAATCAGATAAAGGACAAAGACAGTAAACTGCTCTATACTTCCAATTACGCAGCCTACTATCCTAATGCAGGTATCAATGCGCTGGCACATATCACATTGAGTTTTTAAAGCATGGAACAAACTCTCGAAATTATCGGAACCATCGTCGGGCTTGTCTACCTCTGGTTAGAATACCGGGCGAGTATCTATCTTTGGATAGCGGGCATCATCATGCCTGCTATCTACATTTTCGTCTATTACGATGCCGGACTGTATGCTGACTTCGGAATAAATATCTATTATCTGGGGGCAGCCGTCTACGGTTGGATGATGTGGAAATACGGCAGTTTTGTAAGACGAAAACTGCATCTGCATATCAAAGAAGGACAGCAGGAACTTCCCATTACCCGTATGCCAATGAAATATTACCTGCCCCTCGGCATTGTATTCGCCGTTACTTTTGTCGGCATTGCCTGGATACTCATTCGTTTCACCAATAGTAATGTACCCTGGCTTGATTCTTTCACCACTGCCCTCAGTATTGTAGGCATGTGGATGCTGGCACGTAAATATGTGGAACAGTGGTGGGCATGGATTGTGGTAGACATTGTCAGTGCAGGACTCTATGTTTACAAAGACCTCAATTTCACGGCAGGACTGTATGCTCTTTATACAATAATCGCTATCTTTGGCTACTTCAAATGGAAGAGGATGATGGAAAGAGTGGTAGAGTGATAAGGTGATAAAAGAAACAATGATGAAAGAAAATAATAATAAGAATTCAGTGGAACTCTGTGTTCTCTGTGGTGAACCGGAAGCAGTAATTTTAGCCAATGGTGATTATCCAACCCATCCTATACCTTTGCAAATACTGGCAAACGCTCCTTATATCATTTGTTGTGATGGCGGTGCAGATGCTTATATAGATCGCGGCAATGTACCTGATGTTATTATCGGTGACGGAGATTCCTGAGTGAAGAAAACCGCCGGAAATATAGCCATATTCTTCATTGTGTCTCCGACCAGGAAACCAACGACCAGACCAAAGCCGTAAACTTCCTTTTATCACAAGGCAAAAAGAACATCGCTATCGTAGGAGCCACAGGCAAACGGGAAGACCATACTTTAGGAAATATCAGCCTGCTCATTGATTATATGCGTACCGGAGCTCATGTCCGCATGCTGACCGATTATGGTATTTTCATTCCCTGCCATGATACCTGTTCTTTTCCCAGCCAGCCGGGTCAACAGATTTCAATCATAAACTTTGGTGCCCACAACCTGCGAGGCAAAGGCTTGGTATACCCTCTCAGTGACTTCACCAACTGGTGGCAAGGTACACTGAACGAAAGCACGGAAACAGAATTCACCATTCACGCAGAAGGGGAATACTTGGTAGTGATAAACTATTAGTTCATTTTCTCCTCTCAGCTACCTCCACAAAATACACACTCAGACATATCATCCCGATAGCCACCCCCTGTTCCCAGGTAAAGCGGTCTTGTCCCACGATATAAGAAACGACGGTCGTCACAATCAGTATCAGATAGCCATACATGGCCACCACGGTCGTCTTCAGATATTTCAATCCGATGGGCATCAACCAATAACTAAGGTAAGTAGGGAAAATAAGGATGAATGCCAGAACCACCCACGGCATCCAATGCCAGGTTCCATGTGCTGCGTCGGTGAACAACGGCGCGTCCCAGCCCAGGATAGTAGATATCACCAGACCGGACAGCGCCGCGCCCCCAAACACATATTTCATTACGGTCACCAAACCGATCTCTTCCAGTAATTTCTTACTCAGAATCAGATAAATGGCAAAGAACACCGAACTGAGCAGGCACAACATATTACCTGTAAAGGCATCATGTGCCAAATCATCGCTGCCTTGGGTCAATATACACAGCAATGCACCACCGAAACCGAGGGAAATACCGATAATTTTCATCAGTGTAGCCCGCTCGTGCAGAAAGAGAACGGAGATAAGAAATACCCAGATAGGTTGCAGGGAATTGAATATGGCACTACTGACAGGTGTCGTCTTACTGATACCCAGCAAATAGCAGAACATAAAACCATACATGCCGAATGCCCCCAGGCAAAGTAACCCGATACGCTGCCGCCGTGTGATAGGTGCTTCTTTCACAAACCAGCCTGTCACCCAGAACGCTATAGCAGCAAAAGTACAACGCACCGTGACACCCGTCAATGCACCCATCCACACGGGCAGCAGGAATTTCAGGGCATTCATATTCAATCCCGCAAATATTCGCGAGACTACCAAACTTAAATTGGCCTCCAGCTTCTTATCTTTCATTCGGATATCACAATTTTGGTTTCAAGGCAGAGAACGCAGGGAGAAGAAAATTGTTCAACGTGCATGGATATTCCAAAACTATTCGTATCTTTAGGATGTTCTATGAAAAACAAAAATGAATAGCCCTATGAAAAGTAAAGAAAAAGACACACTGCGTAGCGAAACCCAAGATGAACCTAAGAGCAAAGAACAAGTGCTCACATTCTCTCATCAACTGCGCCGGGAGATTGAAACTGCCTGCCGCCAATTGGATAACCGCGAAGGACAAAATAACTTAACAATAAACAAGGAGGTAGCAGAATGGCTAAGCAAGTAATATGGTCACTCGTCGCCAAGAAACAGTTGAAGGAAACATTCCAGATACTAAAATTGAAGAATGGGAATAATGAGGTTAGTGAAGTGCTCTATGTACAATTACAGAACATATTACACCGCATCAGCATGAATCCGTTCATCGGACAAACAACAGAAGTAGAAAATATACGCTACATCATTCCTCACCCGGGATATACACTTTTCTATCGACATAGCCTCAAGAAGATAGAAGTTGTTGTATTATGGGACAACCGACTAAAAATGGGGGAACTGAAGGTAATCCCTAAAAAGGAATGAGATGTAGAAAAAGTAACGGATTATGATTGAACAAATTCCATTGCATGCCATGCATACCATCTTTGTGTGAACTCATCACCCAAGTTGTATCGACTGGCAACATTACGCACTGTCTCTAAATTCAAATTATCAGGCAAACGGAGAAGTGTATTTGCCGCACAGAGTTTTATATTCTTCATCAAGAATAATCCTTTTACGGAGAGACAGGTTATCATCTCCGATATAGGTTTTGTGACTTATCATGCGTTCTGACACCAGTCTGCCAATCATGACACCTTGCTCTGATATAAAATAGTATGAATTATCAGGTTGCCTGACATAAAGAGTATTATTATTTTTCAAGCTAAAATACTCAAATGCATTATAATTACCAGTTTCCAGATTATAATACCTGAGGTAACGTTCTCTGTATCTCTGCATAAAATGTGGAGTATACTCCAGAACAAGAGGATTTCTATTGCTCGATAATGCAATATATCCACAAGTTTCCTGACCGGTTATCGGAGCGTAAATAAGAAATGTAAAACCTTCATTGAGAGCAAGAAAGGCAATGGTCCAAGAATTGTTCCGCTTTGTTGTGACTACCATTCTTTTAATAAATCTTCCAATAAAGTGTTCTTGCCTGTAGCGCTTTCCACAACGATCCATAAATAAATCGATTTTGGTCTGCAATATTGAAAAATCTTTCATTGCTTCAGCACATAACTCTTCGGACGACATTGACGATACAAACATGTTTTTATCTTGTTTATGGTTAATGCGAACCAGAAATTGAATAAATGCCTTTCTTTCCGGTTATGAATTAATTCACCACAGATTACACAGATTGACACAGATTCTATTTTACTGATTATTAGATTAATAAATCTGTGTGAATCTGTGTAATCTGTGGTGAGTCTTATTCATTCCTTTTCCATTATAAGTCTATTTCAACTCCTTGTTCGCAATATTAATGAATATGGGTACAAAGGTATAAAAAAACAATCCAACATAGTTAGCAGAGGCCTTTTTTCATGTTATAATAATATTATCCTTGAGTAGTTACTGATTTTTTGTCAAGAGCAGATTTATGCATTCTTAACTCTGGCAAGTGGTTTATCACTGTTGTCCTTAGTAGCATATCTCTGAAACAGATGGTCTGAATCTCCCAAACGCATCATGTATTTCATGCAAACAGATGATGCCTTTGCCACAAGTAGATGGTGTGTTTCCCACAGTTGAATGAGGCAAATGCCACACTTCAATCGGGTAAATACCACACTAATTGCCCGTTAGAGTGTGGCATTTTAGTCATTAAGATGTGGCATTCGGGAAGATCAAATGTGGCATTTCAGATGGGATAAAAAAAGAGAGGAGAAGCAATGCCCCTCCTCTTATGCTAATTTAAACTTGAATCTGAGTTAAAATTACGGTTACAAATATACTATATTGAAACACCAAAGTCAAGCTTTCGGGTCTTTATTTCTTTCCGCTTAAAGAAATTCCGCTTCTTATAGCGACAATAGGTAGTTTTTAAAATCAGCAAATTCCTTTGTCATCGACAGACTTTGCTTTTCACCTTGCATAAAAGCTTTCAGTTTCGCAGGAATCTCTACGGTTTCGCCGATAATACCTTCCACCGTTTCGAGGAATTTTGCCGGATGCGCAGTCTCCAGGAAAACACCAGTTTCACCTGGTTTCAGTCCTTCTTTCAGAGCACGGAAACCACAGGCTCCATGTGGATCAAGCAGGTAATGACATTCCTTCCACGTTTCACGCATCGTTTCGGCAATCTGTTCATTGGTATAAGTAGTACCACTGATTTCAGCAGAAATGGCCGCATGACTGCCTCCATAAAGATCGAGCACACGCGCAAAGTTGCTCGGATCGCCCACATCCATAGCATTGGCAATGGTAGCTATAGAAGGACGTGGAGTATAAACTCCGGTTTGCAAATATTGATAGAAGATATCGTTACGGTTATTGGCAGCAATGAAACGCTTCACAGGCAATCCCATACGTTTACCAAACAATCCGGCAGTGATATTTCCAAAGTTACCGCTCGGAACACAGATAACGGCATCGTTCGCCTTGCCTATTTTCTTCAGTTGAGCATAAGCATAGAAGTAATAGAAAGCCTGCGGTAAGAAGCGTGCTACATTTATGGAATTGGCACTGGTAAGTTGCAGATGCTCATTCAGTTCCTTATCCATAAAAGCAGACTTCACCAACGCCTGGCAATCATCGAATGTACCGTCTATCTCAAGGGCTGTGATATTCTGTCCGAGAGTCGTAAATTGTTTCTCCTGTATTTCGCTGACCTTCCCTTTAGGATAAAGCACATATACATGAATACCCTCCACACCGAGGAAACCATTAGCTACCGCACTTCCCGTATCACCAGAGGTAGCAACCAACACATTGACTTGTTTCTTACCTTCTTTTCTGATGAAATATCCTAAAAGACGGGCCATGAAACGTCCACCCACATCTTTGAAAGCAAGCGTCGGACCATGGAAAAGTTCGAGTGAATAAATATCTTCCGTCACCTTCACCAAAGGAACATCAAAATTCAATGTATCGTAAACGATTTGTTTCAATGTTTCGGCAGGTACATCTTCTCCAAAGAAAGCATCGGCTACGCGATAGGCAATCTCCTGAAAAGAAAGAGTATCAATACTATCATAAAAATCTTGTGGCAAAGGTTTAATGCTATATGGCATGAAAAGTCCTTTGTCGGCAGCAAGTCCCTTCACTACGGCTTCTTCCAGGCTGGCATCGGGGGCTTGTTTGTTGGTACTGTAATATTTCATAATCAGCTTTTCATAAATTCATTAATAAACTCATCTTCCTTCAATAATCCGTAACTACCTTCGCAAACAGACGCTTCATCAAAGGTTTGTACACTATCCGGTTCGATACCCGGATACCAGATGAAGAAAGGGATCGGTTCATTGGTATGTGTACGGAGCTCACATGGAGTAGGATGATCGGGCAATACGGCAATAGCTACCGGTTCCTCCCAATCTTTCACGGCTTCATATATAGGACCTACAGCACGGCTATCCAGATTCTCGATCGTCAGAAGTTTTAAATCCACATTCCCTTCATGTCCGGCCTCATCGCTGGCCTCGATATGTAGATAGACGAAATCATCCGTCTTCAGGGCTTCCAGTGCAGCAGCTACTTTATTTTCATAATTGGTATCATACAAGCCCGTTGCACCTTCCACTGTCAGGCGACGCAAGTCCGCATAATATCCGATACCATTGATCAGGTCTACAGCAGAAATCACTGCCCCCCGTTTCACTTGTGGGAACTTATCAGACAAACGTTCCATTTTAGGACGATAGCCGGGACTCCAAGGCCAAATACTGTTAGCCGGGTCTTTCCCTTCCGCCATCCGCTTCTGATTCAACGGATGATTTTCCAAAAGCTCCTGCGAACGCAGGATAAGATCATTAATCAAATCAGCAGTTTGTTGCGGAGTCAGTTCTGCACCGCCTTCGGGAACTGTTATATTCTCCGTACCCGGCATAGGTTTCACCAGTAACGGACGAAAAGGTTTCAAGGGCACATCGTGCGGTGGCGTACAATCAATACGTTTATCTCCACCTTTGATCACCAATAAATGACGATATTGCACGCCTGTATAGAAACACACCCGCTCATTGCCCAGATGTTCCTGCAAGTACTTCACCAATACATCGGCTTCTTCCGTTGTGATGTGTCCGGCAGAATGGTTTTTAATATGATCGCCTTCAATGCAAATGATGTTACAACGCATTGCCATCTCGCCCGGTTTCAGATCCACACCGATGCTGGCAGCTTCCAGAGGTCCTCGTCCTTCATAAACTTTCGGCAGGTCATAGCCCAGAACGGACATATTCGCTACCTCACTACCGGGATGGAAACCATCGGCAACAGTTTTCAACCGTCCCGTAACGTCCCATGCTCGCCAGTTTATCCATATAAGGCGTCTTGGCATATTGCATCAGCGTCTTACCGCCCAATGACTCCACAGGCCAATCCGCCATTCCATCGCCTAATATGATTATATGTTTCATTTTATTAAACATTTGCAATACTCATGATATCCGCAAATACACCTGCCGCCGTTACTCCGGCACCGGCACCGTATCCTTGTATCATCATCGGATATTCTTTATAACGTTCTGTAGTCAGCAGAATAATATTGTTACTACCTTCCAAACCATAGAACGGATGATTTACACCCACTTCCTGCAGGCCGACTGATGCTTTGCCATTCTCCAGTTTAGCAACAAAACGCCAGTGCTTGTTCTCAGCTTCCAGCACCTTGCGACGGGCTTCAAAGTCCGCATCCAGGCTCGGCACTTTCTTCCAGAAATCATCCAGTGAACCTTCAAAGAAATCATCGGGTACGAACAGGTTCTTTTCTACATCCGACTGTTCCAGTCTGTAACCGGCTTCACGTGCCAGGATCACCAGTTTACGGATAACGTCCTTGCCACTCAGGTCGATACGCGGATCCGGTTCGGAGTAACGCTCTTCCTGCGCCATCTTAATGGTCTTGCTGAAAGGAATATCCGCACTGATCTTATTAAAGATATAATTCAGTGTACCACTCAGTACAGCTTCAATCTTCAATATCTTGTCACCGCTATGGATAAGGTCATTGATCGTATTGATAATCGGAAGTCCTGCACCCACATTCGTCTCAAAAAGGTACTTCACACCACGCTGGCGGGCAATCTGTTTCAATTCACGGTAGTTCTCATATTCCGAAGAAGCGGCAATCTTATTGGCAGCCACTACAGAAACGTTGTGTAACAACAAGTCTTTGTACAAGGAAGCAACTGCCGCACTTGCCGTACAGTCTACAAATACCGAGTTGAAGATATTCATGCCGATAATCTCGTCACGTAAAGTTTCCAGCGTGCTCGGTTTACCCTTCTCTGCCAGTTCTGCACGAAAATCTGTCAGGTCGAAGCCTTCACGGCTAAACATAGCCCGGTCAGCATCAGCGATACCCACAATATGTAGCTTCAATCCATTCTCCATCATCAACTTCTGCTGTTGGCAACGGATTTGTTCCACCAGGCTACCGCCTACCGTACCGATACCGCAAATAAAGAGGTTCAGCACCTGGTATTCCGACAGGAAGAATGAATCGTGGATAACGTTCAATGATTTACGCAATGATTTGGAATCCACAACAAATGAGATATTTGTTTCCGAAGCACCCTGAGCACAAGCTATCACATTGATACCGTTACGTCCCAACGTACCGAACAGCTTTCCGGCAATACCCGGCGTATGCTTCATATTTTCACCTACAATAGCTACCGTAGCCAGGTTCTTCTCCGCCTGTATCGGAGAAATCTCACCCATTTCAATCTCTTTGGCAAACTCCTCGTTCAGCACTTCACATGCCAGATCGGCATCCGCATTACGCACACCGATAGAGGTAGAATTCTCCGAAGATGCCTGAGATACAAGGAACACACTGATACCATTCTTTGCCAGTGCCTTAAAGATGCGGTAGTTCACACCAATCACACCTACCATACCCAAACCCTGCACAGTAATCAGACTGGTATCATTGATAGAAGAAATACCCTTAATCGCTTTCGTACGCGGATCGGATACTTCCTGTCTGATAATCGTTCCCGTTCCTTCGGGATTGAATGTATTCTTTATTAAAATAGGAATATTCTTGTGGCAAACCGGATAAATAGTCGGCGGATATACTACCTTGGCACCGAAGTTACAAAGCTCCGTTGCCTCTACATAACTCAGTTCGTTAATGGTATAAGCGGTAGAAATCACACGCGGATCTGCAGTCATGAAACCATCCACATCCGTCCAGATTTCCAATTGGTCGGCATCCAATGCCGCCGCAATAACCGAAGCTGTATAATCGGAACCACCACGACCCAGGTTCGTAACATCTCCCGTCACCTTATCAGTAGAGATGAAACCCGGAACCAACGCACGCTTCGGCAAAGTGCTGAATGTTTCACGAATCAATTCATTCGTCAACTCGGTATCCAACACATACTTGGAGTGCTTCTTTTCAGTTTTGATGAACTTGCGTGAATCAAACCATTCGGCTCCTGTCAACTCTGCAACGATAATGGATGATAAACGCTCGCCATAGCTGACAATCGTATCGGAGGTCTTTTGCGAAAGGTCCTTTATCAGATAAATACCCTGGAAAATATCTTTCAGTTCATTGAGCAATTCACCGATCTGGCGTTGCAGTTCCACTTGCCCCTCACCAGCAGGAATCACTTCTTTAATCATTTCCACATGGCGGTAAACAATTTCGCGAAACTCATTTTCGTAAGCAGCATCACCGGCAGCCGCCATTTTCGACGTGTTTATCAGCTTGTCTGTGATGCCCCCCAGCGCGGAAACCACCACAATTACCGGTTCTTCTACTGCTTCTACAATTCTCTTTACGCTCAAAATACTGTTCGCGGAACCTACGGACGTTCCGCCGAATTTTATTACTTTCATATCCTTTATTACTATTGATAAGGTTGATACAATGTGTCGGAAACAGGACGTATATACCTGTATTGACTTGAATTAAATAAGAAAAACTGCTGAAAAATAGTGTAACACGTAGAAACACAAATACTATCCATTAACCCCTAAGGGTCATGGTCATGCACATGGATGTGACTGTATGGTGATAGTACTTGTTCATACTCTCTGTTTCTTTCATTATTGATAAGTGTCGCAAAAGTAATAATAAAAACATTCAATCTATCACATTTTGTGGTTTTTTTGTAATAAAAATATAGAAAGGCCTCAAAAGAGGCAGAAATATGCAAAAGAGCGAAGTGTCATTTTCACACATAACCATACAATATTCCACTATCAGCGGCACAGTTTTATAACATTTTGATATTAAATCCAAGATATATCATTATATTTGCACTAAATTATCGTAAGAGAATGCATATGAGTCCAAATATAACTTCCATTTTGCTAATCTATACCGGTGGAACCATCGGAATGATAGAAAACCCCGAAACGGGTGCTTTAGAGAATTTCAATCTCGAGCAGCTGAAAAAGCACGTACCGGAACTGCAAAATTTCACATTCCATATCGATACTTACCAGTTCGATCCTCCGATGGACTCTTCGGATATGGACCCGGAAGCTTGGCGCAAACTGGTACATATCATTAGTGACCATTACGATAGATACACAGGTTTTGTAATTCTGCACGGCACGGATACGATGGCATATACCGCATCTGCCCTTAGCTTTATGTTAGAAGGGTTGAGCAAACCTGTCATCCTCACCGGCTCACAACTCCCTATCGGAGTACTCCGCACGGACGGAAAAGAAAACCTTCTTACCAGTCTTGAAATAGCCAGTGCACGTGATGCAAAAGGCAATCCGCTTGTACCCGAAGTCTGCATCTTTTTTGAGAATCACCTGATGCGCGGCAATCGTACCATCAAGATGAATGCAGAGAACTTCAATGCATTCCGTTCATTCAACTATCCCGTATTGGCAGAAGCAGGTATTCATATTAAATATAATAATGTGCAAATCCGCTTTAAGGAAGTTGAACGGGAACTGAAGCCACATTATCTTTTAGATACCAATGTTGCTGTCCTAAAACTCTTTCCGGGTATTCAGGAGAATGTAGTATCAAGTATATTGAGCATTGAGGGATTGAAAGCTGTCGTGCTCGAAACTTACGGTTCGGGAAATGCTCCCCGCAAGGAGTGGTTCATACGCCGTTTGCGGAATGCTTGCGAGCAAGGGATAGTCATCGTCAACGTCACCCAGTGTAGTGCCGGAACCGTAGAAATGGAACGTTATGAAACGGGCTATCAATTAATGCAGGCGGGAGTAGTTTGCGGATATGATAGTACAACGGAGTCTGCCGTTACTAAACTGATGTTTCTACTGGGCCACGGTTATACGCCTGATGAGGTACGAAAAAGAATGCGTACTCCGATGGCAGGAGAAATTACCACCTAAATACGCCTCATAATCAGTTTGTCTAAATAACACATAAGGGTCGCCTATCAGTATTCCTGATAAGCGTCCCTTATACTACAATGTATCAATTCAAGTACTATTATCCCTCCGTCAATTTATATTCTATAACTGTTATTGAATACTTCTTCAAAGTTATATCTTTATCTTTCACATCTCTTTGTTGCCACACAGGAGCCAAATCCTTATCATCCTTACCGAAATATTCCCAGCATTGAACTACTTTAGCATCACCCTTACCGGGAATAACAATATTCACACTCTCTTCCCTGTCGCCTTTATTAATAAGGTACACAAACAATTGATCCTTTTGTGGAGAATAACTCGCATAAGATATAATATACCCTTTTGATTCGGACTTTATCATTTTATCGCCCATAAACTTATTCCAAATCAGCAATGAATACCCTGTAGGATTGATATTCCCATTTGAATCAATAGCGTCGTGATCTGTCTGAGGCTGTTCTTCATTATTCAGCCAACGGGTATTCCAGAAACAAGAAAACTCTATCTGAGGTTCTAACAGTAATTGACCGGTCATATCAAAATTCACAATAGCATGCCCCATATCATTAGTTCCATGCCAAAGTCCGGCCCAATCAATTGTTCCATATTCAGCAACTATCAATTTCCACTTACTGAGTTGTTCCGGTGTGGCGTACTTATTCATAGCATTGAGTGCTGTTTGCGCAGGCCATATCAGACAACGAGCAGTATCTTTATAGCTTTCATATCCGGCATTAAAATTAAAAATGCCATAGTTACTCACGCATAAACGATCAATATAGTCCCCAGCCTTGGTTATAACCGCTTTAAAGAATTCATCACTATCGCCATTTGGAATAACTAAGATAGAGGGATCTACTGCCTTCATGGCTTTTGAAAAGTCAATAACATCCTGAGCATAGATATCAACAGTGGAGTTCTCATTATTCTTATTCCAACTCTCATTACCTATCATCCAATAACGCACATTGTACTTTTTCTTAATGTTGGCATACCTCACCCATTCAGCAGCATGTTTAATTAATGCCTCCCGACCGGAGACTCTTTCTCCTTTTTCAGGTTTACGCAAATAATTATCAGCAGCAACAACCAATACAGGTTCAGCGCCAACATCCCGACAAACTTTCATGAATTCATCGAAATCCAAAGGGTCATAAACAAACTCTCCATCTTTAAAAACTCCGGGATAATCATCCAACCCAATTGTTCTCGCCAATGAAGTATGTGATTCTTCATAAGGCGGTATGCCGAAAAGATATAAATCCGACTTCTCACCTCCCGGATATCGTAGATATTTTGTTCCTAATTCTCTTTTACTGCTTCTGTTACATTCTTCTTTGCCTTGGGAAAACGCCTGCCATCCATTATAAAATTCAGATTAATTCCTACCGGATGATTTGAGATATCACTGACAATACTATCCGTATATACTGTAATAGCTATCGCATCACCCATTTTATGGGCACAAGAAGTAAATAAAGACAGAACTAAAGTTGCTGTTATCAGTAAATTCTTTTTCATGGTTTTATAGCTTAATTTATAGAATTGATTATTCAAATTCCCGATATGCTCCAAAACGCGCTAAGCGGTCTTCACCTAAATTATCCGGAGTTATATATGAAGACTCTCCTAAAGCCTTGCATATTTGATGCCACATATCCGTACGATTATAAGTTTGATGTACTTTCTGAAATTTAATAGACAACAACAAATCTTTAGCAGCCTTATATTGTTTTTTATCAATAAGCAGTTGTACCCGCCTTTCGGCAACCCATTCATCTGCAGACGCATCAACTTTACTCAGCCATTCCTCGCGTTTAGCAAGAGTCCTACTCCCCAACTGACGCAGCAATTTATCACGAGCCACAACCACCTGCGGATGCAATGCCACCCATTCTTCGCTTATAGCACCATAAGCTGCTTCCGCTTTGGTATATTCTTTATTTACTTCATACAATCTTGCCAATAAAGCCTGTGCCAACCCCAATTTTACACTACTTAAACAAGCAATAGCCTCTTTACTCCTTTCACGCCCGGCCAACCATGCACCGTAATAATACTTCCAATAATCTTGCTGATCTTTATTGCATTTTATAATAGCCCATTGAAAAGCATCATCAAGATTTTCCATCCCGGAAGGTGCCCAAAAAGTGATAGTCGGATCTATTTGAGGAATATTCGTTCCATACTCAAAAGCATTAAGCAATGCAATCCAAGGAGCAATCTCACTCTCTCTTGCCCAACCGAATAACGGCAGTTCTTCTATTGGACGCAACGCAACTTCCGGCACAGAAAGTTTATAAATGTCCATTCGTTTATCAGCAGGTATCCAGAACTCAGTATGCTCCCTATATTCACCCGGCTGCAATTCCAGCTTTATAGACTGGTCGCTGATAGGTCCTCCTTGCAGCTCTGCATAAGTCTGCCTATTATTTGTACTGAGCAATGACCACTCTTTATCTTCTTTCACTCCATAACTCCATAATTTTATTCCCGGTGCACTTTGTTCCTCTGCAATATGATAAAGCCCATATCCCAATGAAGGAGTATAAGCACCAAAAGCGTTTACATCTTTCGTCTTCCAGAAATATCCGGTCATTTCTGATATATCTTTTTCTTTTTTAGGTCCCTTTTTTTTCCAGTTTATTGTATCTAATGCAGAAGCATGTACCAATACTTCTCCTTGCGGAAAGCTATATTCAGTATCAGGCATGCAAGGAATAGCAGCATTTGTCCACGACATCCAAGGATAGGCATTTGTACCCGGATTATGTATTCTGACACGTTGTGTCAGAAAGTAATCTCCTGTTCCCAAAGAATATTCAACAGAGAACTGCATGCCGTAACGCATCTCCCGCTCACCACAAGTAACATAAATCCGGTCAGCGGTCCGGTCTATCTTATAACAAACCGCCTCATTCTGAGTAGGGGTATGTGAAATAGGGAAGCTGACCTCTATACCGCCGGCCACAAAATAGAAACGTGGCAGAATACGTGTGTGACGTACGAGATGTGGATTATACAAAACCTCTTTACCGCTCCCTTTATGTATCATCGACATCACCTTACCACATAAGTCCGGACAAATTACAACTTTAACAAATTCATTTTCAAGTGAAATCATTCGATAAGTTTTAGGAATCGGCCGATTGGAAGTCTCACTATAACTAATATACGGATAAATCCCGTCAGCATCCATAGCAGTCGGAACAGGCCCTGCAGGAGTTAGCACATGAGTCAGAATTATTTCATTATATTCCTTGCAGGTCACGGGAAATGCCTCTTGAGCTAAACAGACAATAGAAGAGGCGTTCACACCCAATATTAGAATTACAAACTTCAGGTAAAAATCGATTTGTTTCATTTTTTATTCTTTTTAATCTCCAATAGTAAAAGTTGCATAATATTCAGGGATAACCTGTATCTTATTCAGTTGGCATACCCCTCCTTTTGAGAAATCCAGCCTAAGCCCTTCAGGTAAATCTTGCAGGTAAGTAGCATCAGCAAACAATTGTTGCAAATAAAAATAAATACCATCGTTCTGAATAGCCTCAGCATATCGCTTCAACCCTATCCGCCACGAGCTTCCATGATAAAAATTATCCGCTACCATCTCTCCATTAATAAATGCAGCACCTGTATCTCCAATATAATCAATAGAAAGAATAAGATCACTCACATCTCTGAAAGCACCTTCCGGCAAAAGAACCTGAAAACGCCTCTCACTCGCCATATAGACTTCGGGAGAAATGTGTACCCCTTCCTTGGTAAATGATATCTCACTGTAATACTTCTTTTTATTGATCTTCGCAGAAGTTTCAGTTATAAAACGAACCGCAGGAAAAGCAACAGCCTTTAATATGGTATCCGTAGATTGAATCCGTACTTTAGCATCTTCTTGCAGCACATCTGCGGAAGTTATCAGTAATTTCTCCTCCTTTCCCACCGTCACTTTACAGGCCGCTAAGGCTTGCTCCCGAGTTAAAGTTGTAATAAGAATCTCTTTTCCTGCTATAGATTTTAGTCTTACCGTACTGTTAAGTCCAGGCACTGGAATCAACTTTTTAGTCCCTCCTTTCACCGTATTCTCTGCGAATATATACTCCGGCTTCATTCCTTCGGGTGCAAAAAAGAAATAATGTTTCTTTCCTCCGGAAGTAATTCTTGCCAGCGGTTGCAAGGTAGCCGACTTCAATAAGATACCATCTAAATCCATATTAAAAGGAAGAATTATATTGGCATTCTTCACTACCGTTACGGTTCCATCCTGTGGAAAACGAACCGTTTCACTGGCCAGTTTCAAAGTAAGACTGACATCTCTCAGATCTTCTCGTTTACAATGATCCTGGAAGTTCGTAATAAAAACAAATCCAGCATTTTCTTTTTACGCACTGCATATCGAAGGGTATGAGTATTTGAAGGAGTAATCGTATCACTGTGTTCCGGCAACACCACTCCCATAGGTGCCAACAAATGACCGAAATCATTTACAAAATGATGAATAATGCGTAATGAATGATAAGAAGCGCGCGTATGTCCGAATTCTCCGATAGGAGCTTGAAAATCATAAGACATCTTTGGCACCCCTGAAGGTTCATCACTAAAGAAACCCCTTTTTCCCTGAGGAGTAATTCCGCCATGATACATATAATAGCCTATGCCATTGGCGCCACTTCCTAACGAACGTACCATTAATCCTTCACCTGCTTCGGCCGGAATGCGTGGCCTTCTGCCATAAGTCATCTGAATACCGACTCCCATTTCTGCACAAAAAAAGAAGGATATCGGTATCCTTCATATCGTACCGGAGAATAATCGGGGAGTAGTGTGAATATCCCTGAATAAATAGAATGGAGACATACCTATATCCGCCCATGTCGGATAAGTATAAGCCGCCGTTACAGGAATAACTTCCTGAGGAATGATCGCAGCATTGCCCCACCCTGTAGCCGTATACAACGGAACTTCCATCCCATGAGACAGTGCTATTTCTTTCAACGTTTTCATGTGCTGATTACCGGCTTCAGGACTCTGGATATCCTGTTCTTGTACCGATACACCAAATTTGGTATTTTGCACATCATAATCAGCAACAGTATAGTCAATTGGCTGATCAGGATAGCGAATGGCCCAAGGAGCAGCAGAGTGCTGCAACTCATTTTCCAACTGAATACCAATAATACAACCACCATCTTTATGGAAAAATCCCTCCAGTTGAGAAGCAATTTCAGCATAAAGCCGATCTACATATTTCAAATACTCCCGGTCATTGGTACGAATCAGGAACGGACGCCCATAAAGCCAATCCGGTATACCCCCATTTCTGATTTCTCCGTGACAGAAAGGTCCTATACGAACAAGCGTTTTCATATTATGCTTCTGACAAAGAGAGATAAATTTCCGAAGATCCTTATCACCGTCCCAATCAAAAACACCTTCTGTTTCCTCGTGAATATTCCAGAAAACATAAGTGCAAATAACATTCACTCCTCCCGACTTAACCTTCAGTATCTGTTCTCCCCATTGTTCATTTGGAATACGGGTATAATGTATCTCTCCCATAATAGGGATAAAAGGAGACTCATTCAATTCCATATAATAACTATTTACAGATATAGAACCTCCGTCAGGAGCCACTCCACCCAAATCCAAATAACCGGTTTCTATTATTTTATCCGGTATATCCAAATTAATCTGATATGCAGACTGTGCATTTGCCCGGTAACAATAACCACTTATAAAACTAAGCAGTGTCCACCAGAAAAGACTTCTTTTATACATAGCCCTCATTTTTTTAGGGGTATCATATCAGTTATAATTTCTTTCAGCCGAAGTATATCTACACTTACAGGAAGATTATATCCAACCGCCTCATAGTTTGCTGTTGCATCCTGAGGTACCCGAGGCTGTCGTTCTCCTTTTTGTCCGGCTGTTTCAGACCAAAATCGATTACCTTTATAAATCGCCATTTCTTTCGTTTCATCTCCATGCAAATGTTCTACTCCTCCATTAGTTAGAATAAATGTATTGTTCGCAAATTCCAGTCCCGAAGAAAATCCGGTGTTAAAAGAGATAGAATACCCCTGATTACTGATAATTAGATTATCGTGTACCTTAGTTTCACATAAAGGAACATCTTTATTATACGGATCACACCAAACATAGATACCCGCATGAGAATTCTTAATCCCGTCATTAATACTCACATTATAACGTACTATATTATTATTCCATTCCGTTGCACCGCCAAACTGAAACAAGCCATAACCGGCTCCCTCATTATTCATTGCAAGATTATACTGCATTAATGAATTCGTGATTCCTCCATCAAAATCAAATCCACCTCCGTCTAATCCTTCTGGAGAAGTCTTGTTGTCATGCGAGAAACAATATTGAATAGTCAAACGATCTGATTCGTATCCCCAGATTCCAACCGGTCCATTCCCGGGCCTCGGCATATCCCACCCATTCCCCATAGCCTCACAATACTCTATTGTTGCATTGGTTACATGGCCTACCAATATCCCACTTCCGCTATGATTGTCCAGAATAGCTGGATTTCCGGCATTATTTTCGGCCACACAATGGCCTATATAAATATTATGTACAGATTTTGTTCCCCACTTACCTGTCACTTCAATACCGTTATAACCATTATCATGTACGTACGAATGAGTTATGCGCACATCGCCTCCGCCAGTTATCCCAATGCCATTCATTTGATACCCGGAAGCTTCCACTCTATCAACCTCTATAAACCTCGAATTAATCACCTCTATGCCTGTCCCCGTATTGCTCTTTTTACGCCCCGAACCTTTCACCACTACATTCTTTACATGAATATTCTCACAGGCATCTATTACAATGGCAGAACTATGGGCAGAATAAATATGTGAAACTCCCGTCCCGTATGAAGTGATAGTAAGCGGATTCTCAGACGTCGCCTTTACCCCCTTAACATGAATAGTTCCGGTCAATATCTGATTCCCTGCCAGATGAATACAATCACCCGGCAAAAATTTAATACTTTTCAAAGCATCCAGACTTTTAAATGGAGATTCCATACTACCATCAGCAACTTGACTATCGCTAAAAGAATCCACATAAAAATTTCGTATACCGTTAGCCCAACCTGTTACACAAGTCAATAGCAGTATAGACAAAAATAACAATTTATTCATAACCACACTTCTTATTAGAAAACTTCTATTTCATCTAATGCAATCGAAGGCAAAGCATTCGGATAAGGGTAACCTTCGGGTAACTCAGTTTGCCCGTTTATCACAAGCTTCAAGTATCGTCCGTCTTTCTTGTCCGTCTTCACATAATTATGATAGATCTCTTTCTCTCCTTTGTATACAGGATATGAGAAGGTACTTTCTCCTATCTGCCGGAATTCCTTACCATCTTTTGAAAGATAGCATATCATAGACTTAGCCGGAAGTGTACTGTTTATAGGAGCAACCATAGTACCGAAGCGAACTCCGGATACTGTCGTATTCTTTTTCAGATCAATCACAATCTCTACGCCGGAAGCGATAGCAGCCCACTCGTAATTTGAAGGAGTAAAACCTTGCACACCATCCGTAAACAGAGTAGGCTTTACCGGATACCAATCTAAACTCCAGGCATCGGTCGAAAGTGTATAGGTACATCCCGTTGCTTTATTCACCAGAAAGTTCTTAACCGTCGGAGCTTCCAATATCTGATTATCTTTATCTGTCACCACAGCCTTCACACAAGTATTCTCAGTCAAATAAACCGGACCTTTATAGATATCCGATTCTACCGTAGGTTCCGAACCATCCAATGTGTAGCGAATATCAACATCAGGGCATATAGTCTCAAGTGTAACCGCATACATTCCTTTCTCACTATCCCAACCTCCCTGAATACGAGGTCTGAAATATTCACGGCATGTATTGACATTCCTTTTCCGGAAAAAAGAAAACTCTTTCTTCAGACGAGAAATAAACAGTTCCCGGTTTTTATTCTCAAGTTGGCTCCAAGCTACTTCTGCAATGGCAAGCAGGCGGGGAAATGCCATATATTCAAATTTCTCAATAGTAGCGACATATTCTCCCCATATATTTCCCTGAATCCCCATTATATGCTTAGCTTCTTCCGCAGTAAGTGCCTCCGGAATAGGTTCGTAATCATAGACCTGTTCCAATGATATAAATCCACCGATAGCTAAAGGAGCAAATTCCGGATTCTCCTGATAATAATCCAGATAACAATAAGTATTAGGAGTCATAATCACATTATTACCCAATTGAGCTGCCTTTATGCCTCCCGCTTCCCCTCTCCACGACATTACCGTAGCTTTCAGAGGAAGTCCCCCTTCCAACACCTCATCCCAACCAATTAGCTTTCGTCCAAGACCTTCCGCAATCTTCTCAACCTGCTGAATAAAATAAGCATGAAGTTCAAACTCGTCTTTCAGATTTTCTTTCCTTATCAAGGCCTGACAATCCTCACATTGTTCCCAGGATGTTTTAGGGCATTCATCACCACCAATATGAATATATTCTCCGGGAAACAAGCTTACAACTTCTGTAAGGATATCCTTTATAAACTGGAATGTCTGAGGTTTGGGACAATACACCTGGTCAGAAATGCCAGCTCCTGCCATCAAATCAAGTGAAGAATGAAAACTGCATGCATATTCCGGATAAGCACTCAAAGCCGCCAAGGCATGCCCCGGCATTTCAATCTCAGGAACAATCGTAATTTGCCTGTCAGCTGCATATCTCACAATATCACGAATTTCATCTTGTGTATAGTATCCTGAATGTTCTTTTCCATCATAATGACGAGGATAATATTGATCCCAAGTGCCAATAGCCGAATTAGAGCGTACAGAGCCTTTTTCAGTAAGACGCGGATATTTTTTTATCTCTAACCGCCATCCCTGATCATCAGTCAGATGCCAGTGAAAACGATTCAACTTATAATTAGCTGCCAGATCAATAGCCTTTTTCACATCTTTCAAAGGTAAATAATAGCGTCCCGCATCAATCAAGAATCCCCGGTAAGAAAAACGAGGTGCATCTTTCACAAGGATACAAGGAAGTGAAGTATGATTTTCATCCGCCAGAATCAACTGGTTAACAGTGCGGAGAGCATAAAAAAAACCGGCAGGTGTAGATGCCTTAATTACCACTTTATTGGCAGCAACAGAAAGTTCATACGCTTCTTCACCCAGGGATTTTTTTATCTTGCAGTAATATGCCGGCCTTTTTAGACTTGTTTGCTTGCAACCTCAAACCATAGTCTCCCAACACTTGCTCCATAAAGTTATCAATTATCTGATTTACTTCCGGCTGTTTACCGACATAAAGAATATTATTGTTATGAGCTAAATCGAACGTACCTTTGCTTCTCTTGTACATAAGAAGGCTGAGGTATAATATTGGCACCCATGACAGCAGGAACTACTACCCAGAATAATGTCACTAGATTTGCTACACATAATCTGAATAAATTCATATCTAAAGTATTTTAATGATTTAAGATTCTATTTTAATTCGCCCCGATGATATCAAGTACTTTCAGTTCTTTACCATTGACAGGTACAGTTTTATCCTTCAAGAAATCAAGAAGAATATCCCAATTCTTATCTTCCGCATTATACCAAAGTGATTTATTGAAAAGTCCATCCTGTTTTGTAAAACCGGTGGCAGGGGTTTTCAAACTACCGACATATACATTTCCGGAATATTGGTTACCCACTGCCTTTTTCTTCTTTTACAGCTACAGTCACCTCCGGAGCATAAATATAATTGTTCTTGAAGACATCTCCTTTCCCATAAGATGAATCATGCTTGGTGAAATGGAAAAGTGTACGGTCTATCTGCGGCTCCGGTTTAGGAAACAAGAGATAAAACAGATTATTCTCTACCAATGTGTTCTGAGTATATCCGGTGAAATGCATTGCAGGACTAAAATAAGCATCTTTTTATGGCTTGCATTAGTCAGGTAATTGCGTAGTCCATCATTTATACTGACATTGTAACGTACTTTTGTTTCAATATTGCCATTCACACACCAGTCTTCAGGCCAACCATCTGTACCAATTACCAACATGAAGCCGCCATCATTATTATAACTCAGATTATACTGGAATACCGAATTCCGACATCCCCAGTCCGAATCATAAGCATACCCGTCTATGATAGATTTGTGATCACTTACTACATTAAATTGTACCACTGTATTATCGCTACACCAAGGCCATATTCCATCGCAAGCTTCGGATTCGGGCAACGTTTTCGGGCAATTCTTCATCACGTTATATTCTATCAATCCACCATCAACCAACCAGCCAGTACAATACCGTCACCTGGCACTCCATCCAATACATTCTTCCTGATGACCACTCCCCAAATTAGGATTCCATTGTTTCCTGATCCAGTATCCCTTAAACTTAATTCCATCCCTTTGACAATCTTTCAGATAGCAATTTTCAATAGTCATTCCAACAAATCTATTCAGAATACTATCATTATCCCGGCCATTCTGAATACAAATTCCAATGCCACCACCTTTCTCTATCACCGTACTTCCATATACATCGTGCACGTACAAGTCATCAATGACCATATTATGTGATTCTCCAAACTTATCCAACTCTACCCACAAGCCCAATAAACCAGCTTTCGGGGCATCACCTTTATTAGAAATCTCCAGATCACGTATCACCAGATTCTCTGAATTCAATATATGAACAGCGGCCGTATCAACTCCATTTCCTTTGATATGCGGTTTTTCCAGTCCTCCATATTTGCCCAATACAACAGGATTATTCTCCTCTCCACAACAGGAAAGCAAAAGTTTCTCCGTAAATACAGCACCGGATTTCAACAAAATACTGTCTCCACCTTTTTAGAGTTAAAGACTGAAGCTTTTGCCAAAGACTTAAAAAGGAGTTCGTACAGAAGTTCCGTTATTAGCATCGTCACCATTTACAGAATCAAAATAATAATTAGTCGTTGTCATCTGCGAAGAGCAAGAAACTAACATTGCAACCAAACCTCCACATAGTATTGTCTTTATATTTTTCATATACATATTATTTTAAAGTTTATTATTACCAATTATCTGTCCGGAAAGAAGATACCGGAAGCCCGCTAAGACTGAATAGTTCCGGTTCTACATAATTTTTAAAGGCATATCTAACTGCTTTCGGATTCCTCACATATTTAGAAGACACTACTACAACATCTCTTTCTTCATCTACATACGCTTCAGCCGGATGAAAAACTTTACTCTCATCTGCTATTTCAAATAAATGCAGGGGCTTTCCATAACTCGTTAGTCCATAATATAAATCTTTAAAATAGATCACAGCTTTATCATCATCGACTTCCATCCTTTCAAAAGTCGGACTCTTATATTCAAATCCCTTCGTACCATACACTTCAGCTAATGCCATCAATCCTAAACGTTCACCAACTTTCTCTTTGCGTACCGGATGAATTTGTTCTACTTCCCCTACATCCAAAATGACCGCCATCCCACTATTCTCGATTCGATCCATGCTTTTTCTCTGTTCATCACGCAGATAAGCACCTACATGCTCACCTACCTCACTTGGAACATTCCATGTAGCATAATCAAAAGGAGCTATTTGCGTGAAATAAAACGGGAAATTTCTTCCCCACTTCCGTCTCCATTCAGCTACCATAGCAACCAGCCGATTCGAATATTGAGAAACATTATACACATTTGATTCTCCCTGATACCAGATACACCCCTGTATGCAATAACCGACAATAGGATTCAACATTCCATTATACATGGTAGTAGGTATATTAGCCTCCCACCCTGTGGTACCATCGCTCACTTCCGGAACAGAAATATCACCCAATGTCTGACAAGTTTCACGGCTCATCCAAGTTTCAACAATGGAACCTCCAAAACTGGCATTAATAATACCAACCGGAACTCCAAGATTCTCCTGAATAAAATGAGCAAAATACCATGCAACCGCACTACAATCTCCTACATTTTCCGGAGCTGCCACCACCCAATCCGCCTTTATATCCGTAAGCGGTTTATAACTGCCAAGTGGAGGCACATTTATAAAACGAATATTACTTTTTTGAGAAGCCAGAATAGCTTTGGTAGATTCATAACATTCTTTCAGCTGCATAGCCATATTTGATTGCCCACTTGCCAACCAAACCTCGCCTATATATACATCGCTGAAAGTTATAGTCTTATCTTCCGTTATGGTTAATGCATAGGGACCTCCTGCTTCCGGTGTATGCAGCATTATTCTCCACGTACCATCTTTCCCAACTTTAACGGAATAACTCTTGTCGTTCCATGATGAAGTCACTGTGACTGTCGTCCCGGCATCTGCCCATCCCCATATCGGTGTGGCCGTCTTTTGCTGTAGCACCATATTATCGCCGAAAATATCGGCAACCCGCAAATCCTTTGCCTCAACTGTCAAAACAACCAAAGCCAGAAGAAATAAGATAATATTGAATCGTTTCATTTTATCAGTCTATCTTTTGTAAACATTCAAAATCAAATTCAATCTTTTTCACATCAGCTTGCTCATCAGTCCCGTTTGCCGGTAAGTCAAAAAAGATTTTCTCGTCTTTATCCAGTTTATAAATCACAAGCGTCAACTCTTTCCCCTCTACAGAATGTTCCTGTCGGTTCAAACCTACTGTCCAGGTGGCATGACTGTTATAATCATCATCTGAAAGCATATATCCGTTATAGATTTCCGCCTTATCACCGGAATAGTTGATACGCATATAGATGTTATTCAAATTCTCCAATGCATCTGTCGGCACTTGTATCCTCCACTCTTTGAATGTATTATAAGCAATACCTTCGGCATATCCCGGTTTATCTACTACCACCGGAGCCACCGGTTGCGGAAACACCCGTGTGAGTGAAGGGTTGGAATAATAGTCCGTCGTCAACCAGGAAGAGTCGGTACTAAATTCAATCCTGTCATAATTATAGTATTCCACAATGACACGTGCAGCAAATTGCTTCTTCCCCTCAACAAATGGAAAACTTGCAAACAACAGATTCACACCTTTTCTAGCATATCCTGTAAGGTCTATTTCATTTAACTGGTTTGGTTTTACTTCCTGATTTACCCAAGTATCATTCAGATTGAGTATACATTTCGACTCCGGATACATAAACAAAGTGACTTTCTTGATCGTCGAAGGATTATCTAGGTTGAATTCCTTAAAGAAGAAACGACGATAACGCTGCTGATAAGGTTCAATCCCATGAAAGTTTGCTGTTTCCAACCATTTAGCCTCTTCCATGATGCCCTTAGACTGAATACGAATATCCATTTGCGGCTGATTGAAAATAACCGCTTTCTGTTCAAAATCCCGGATTCATACCCGTTTTCAACTTATAATAAGCAGCCTTCTTATCAGTAGAGAAAATATAAACATCTCCAAGTGAACTGTATAAACCGCATCAGAAATATAGCATACTTTTTTTCCCATCTTGTTCCAATAACCAACAGTTATCAGCCTCTTTTTTTTCAGTCAGAATGACAACATACTTTTTCTTTTCTCCATTCTGCAATTGTACTTTTAAGCACACAATCTTTTTCCCGGATTAAGTCCGTTAACAACCCAACTATCACTTTCTTCCTTTATCTTAGCCCGGTTTACCTCCACTTCTTTTTCACAGTCGATTTATCAAAAAGATAGCTCCACTGGAATTTGTCTGTTCTGGAAAAACAGATAGCAATTATCAACACTTCCCATCAATTGTGCCGTGGCATAATTCAGGCGCATAGCACCAAGTTCCACATTCAAGGGCCAGATAAAGACCGTACTATCCTGCATTTCAACACCTTTCTGAGGAAAAACGAAGCGTTTTATCCTTTCAGTTTCACCTCAAACTTCACACTCTTTTGTACCTTCTTCGGATGATAACGGGAATAATTGATTCCAAACATATAGCCGGTTTCATTATTAGAGCGTACAGCTACCTGTAACCCATCTTCTTCCCACTTCGGGATAACAGGCATCATGGGGAGCCAGGTCTTTTTTCATACTCATTGACAAAGTAATGCAGTTTTTTCACCTTCTTATAAGATTCCGCTATTTCTCCTGATTCGCGGATAGCAGCCTGAAAATCATAAGATTTCACCGGTAAGCGGCTCCAATACCCAGTTTTCAATTGCTCTTCCTCAGTAGACCATAGTTTACCCGTAAACTGGGTGGCACCGGCAAAAAATATAATATCCCAGCAGGTTAGATCCTGAACCAAGTTTGGCTATCATCATACCCAACCCGTCTAAAAGGATCGATGCTGAGTCGCCTGTGATAGGTATTTTGTACACCCACTCCCATTTCACAAGTAAAGAAGGGATATTTTTCGTACGTCATATACACATCTTGCCGCTTTATCTGATCATTACCTATATTCTCATTATCACGGAACGAATCGAACAAGAAGTTTCCCGGCTGGTATTCTTTTTCCCACATGTTCCACCCATGGAGCATCTGCATATCCTCCCCCATAAAGGAATTACCTCAAAGGAGGAACAGAACCGTCTCCCCAGCCCGTAACTGTATACATCGGGACATCAATGCCATTTTCCAGAGCCGTATCTTTCAGCCATTGGATATGTGGTTCACCCTCCTTTCCATACCAATATTCATTTTCCAACTGGATGCCTATGATATTCCCGCCATCTTTATAGTAAAGCCCTTTCAACCGGTTAGCTATTTGAGCAAAATAGCGTTTGACATAATTCTGATAAACCACATCATTTGAGCGGTCTTTCAGATATTTTTTTTGTAAAAGATCCAGTCGGTGTCCCGCCATTACGCGCTTCTCCATGCGACCAGGGTCCCAGTCTCGGAACTACAAACAATCCATGCTTCTGGCATAACTTAATAAAGCTGCGCAAATCCTTCTCATTCTCCCATTCAAACTGACCTTCTATCTCTTCGTGATGATTCCAAAACAAATAAGTCGAGATAATATTGATACCGCAAGCTTTCATTTTCAAGATTTTGTCTTCCCACAAATCTTACGGATACGCGAAAATGCAACTCTCCCATAACGGGTAAGATTGGCTTCCCTCCCATAGTCATATATAGACTATTAACTTCTATTAACTTTTTCTCCTTAGGCCCCGGATTTCCCATTTTCAGATGACCGTACAAAGGTGTCTCCATGACGTTCGAAGCATCCAGCCTATAAACTTTCTGTGCTGATAAGTTCGTAAACAGGCAAAAACCGATAAATAAACAGGCTATATTTTTTTCATTTGTATTCTATCATTAGGTTAATAAACCGCTTCCATTGTCTGAGTGCTCCACTGATCCGCCCAGCGAATAAGTGGTCTGTCTCCATCGAACTCAATCGGCAACCAGACATACCGTGAATTTATTAAATCCGTTTTATTCCATCTGTCAAACATAGCGATAAATTGATCCTGCATCCCTTCAATGGGGAGTACGTAGGTACTTTGGGCATAAAATGTCTTATCGGCATCACGCCCCAGACAGGGGTTATCTTTCAGTTCCCAAACTCCCATCATTGAATCGGATACAGCCCATTTGGCTTTATTCGGATCCCAACCGGTGCAACCGGATGAGAGCATATAATAATGACCGTTTCGTTTAAAGACCGCAGGAGCTTCCCGGGATTGTCCAATAAATCTCCGGACATAAGTTCCTGAAGGTTTTGTATAATCATCAGTCAGCAAACTGATATACAAAGTACTGTTCCATTCTGAGGAGCAAATATGATAAGCCTTTCCCATCATCATCCTTGAAGATAGTCTGATCACGACTATCTGCCCCATTCGGGTTTAAAAGATCCCAAATAAGTGAAAGTTCCTGTCGGTGAGTCGCAGACCGCTACCCCGGCATGTGCCTTTTTCATAATCAGGGCTTTCAATATGCATCCACATCACAAACTTACCGGTTTTCTCATTATAGATAACCTTCGGACGCTCTATCACTTGCGAAGGGTGAAGATCTGAAGTCGGATCATCATCTACCGTAGGCAGAACCTTACCCTCAAATTTCCAGTCTGTCAAATTCTTGGATGAATAGCAAGCCACCCCCCGGCTTTCAGCCCGCCAGCACTCCCAGGTTTTAACCCAGTCCAGGCGATAGGTGGAATCACCTTTAAATTCACCATACCAATAATAAGTACCTTCATGGTAGAGAATACCTCCTCCATGTGCATTTATCGGATTTCCATCCATATCTTTCCAGATACTGCCGGGAGTCACGATATCTTTTTCCCTGTTGCTTAGCCGACATCCGATCCACCGTCTTAATTGTAACCGATGCCCCTTTCATCCCCTCTGCTGAAACATTCAAGATTATCTCACCTGCATTTCCATCCGGTTGCAATATAGCCATTGGCCTTTACCTTTAAAAGTTTTTAGGTGATAAGGAGCGGAAACTTTCCATATCTGTAGGACATGCATTCCCAGATCCCCTGATAATACCATTCCCCACAGCACTTAAAGTCACTTTCATATCAGCATCAGGTACTACCCTGCCTTCTTTATCAATCAATTCAACAGTAACATAAGCCAGATCGTCCCTATCCGCTTTAATCACCTTGCGATCAGCGATTAAACGTATCTGTACCGGAGCACCTGTGGTTCTTAAAATAGCACATGAAGATTCACTGCTGTCATAGGTAGCCACTGCTTTCAATTCACCCGGCTGATAGTTGACCATGAACGTAGCCGTATAGTCTTTCTTTGAAACTTCTTGCTCACCCAGCAATTCATTATTAAGATAGAGCCTTACCTTAGGCGCACGACTATAAACATTCACTTTTACACGTTTGCCTTCCAGCCCTTTCCAATTCCAACTAAGAGATTCGTTCTTCCACCCCCCCAATAGCTCACATCTTCCTGTTTTCCCGACAGCCGGCAAAGGCTGTACAGCCATTGTTATTTCCCTTTCCTTCCAGATAATATCCCGGTAGTAGGACTGTGGTTTCTTCTCTCCACAGATATCAATATCTCCACACCAGGCGTTATACCAGGGCCACCCCATAAACTGAGGATTTTTCTCGCCTTAACTCAGTTCCAGTGTATGACCTATTCCCGATTCACCTAAATAATCAAGGGCAGTCCATACAAAATCACCAATGATATATGGATGTTTTTCCACCAGATTCCAGTTTACAGCTGCTTCCTGCGCAACAGTCTCACTACCATATATAATACGTAAGGGATCTTTCTGATGATCATTTTCATATTCGTACCACATATAATTGTATCCTGCCACATCCAGATGTTGCATGGCTTTTGCAGCATCTTCCTTCCACTTCAGCTGCGGATTATCCCAATAATCGTTGATAGCAGCAGTTACCGGACGTGAAGGATCCAATTTCTTCACTATATTCCTTAATCTTTCAGCAATCTCTATACCGGCATCATCCGAACGTTCCTGAATTTCATTTCCGATACTCCACATGATGACAGACGGATGATTCCGGTCTCTCAGCACCATTGCCGAAATATCTTTTTCGTTCCATTCATCGAAGAAACGATGATAGTCTTGAGGATTCTTTTCTTTTTGCCAATGATCAAAAGCCTCATCAATCACCAACATACCTTGTTCATCGCAAGCTCGGAGAAAAGCTTCTGCCGGAGGATTATGGGCACATCTGACTGCATTATATCCATTTGCCTTCAACAATTCTATTTTACGCGCCTCCGCCCTATCCAACGAAGCCGCCCCCAACAAACCATTATCATGGTGTACACAGCCACCTTTCAGTTTCAGAGGCAAATTATTCAACTTAAATCCTTCCTTCGCACTAAAGGATATAGTACGGATGCCAAAAGGAACAGATATTTGATCCAACACTTCATGCCCGGAACGAATTAAAATTTTCGCTTCATACAAATGCGGAGTATCAACCGACCATAACTTTGCCTGTTTCACCGGCAAAGAGAAAGCAACCGTCTGCTTACCAGCCGCGTCAACACTCACTGTCTGCTCTTTCATTCCTACCTCTTCACCATCAGGAGAAATAATCGTAACCATCATATTTACTCCTGCCTTCTCCGTCTTTTCATTAAGCACATCCGCCTCTATAGCCAATGTAGCCTCATCACCAGCCATCTTTGCAGTACGTACGGCAACCGCCCATTCATCCAAATGGACAGAATCGGTCTTTATGAACCATACATGCCGGTAGATACCTGAACCGGCATACCAACGGAGAATTTTTCCCCTCATTCGTTACCTTTACAGCAATAGTGTTCACTTCACCTGCCGGATGGCAATACGAAGTGATATCACATTTAAAGGATGAATATCCATACGCATTGAAATTCACTTTTTGTCCGTTCACCCATACTTCGGACTGCGCATAGACTCCTTCAAAATAAAGAGAATGAAGTTTATGAGCATCTTTACGGTCAATAGTAAATGATTTTCTATACCAGCCTTCACCACCTACAGTTTGTCCGGTAGCAAAACCTCCGGCACTTTCTTTGGAGAAAGGGCCTACCGATAAGCCATCCGAACCGGGAAGAGGCTCTACACTCCAGTCATGTGGCAGATTTAATACCCGCCACTCCGAATCATCGTAAGATTCTTTTGTCGCATCTTCCATTTGGCCAAGATGGAACTTCCAATCCTGATCAAATTTAATCTTTCGTACGGAACAATCCGTGCCCTGACTGCATGCTGTGACAATCAACGAGCTTATGATGACAAATATAGATCGTTTTAATAATGCTCTCAATTTCATACTTCTTTTAAATTTGATTTTTAGGCAGTCTCTATTTTTTCTGAGTTATAGTAATACTCGCAACCGGCAGTGCCTTTACCTTTGCTGTTACAATAATCCGTCCTGAAGATTTCCCGGAACGAACAACCAATAAGTTACTTCCGCGCCACGTCTTCCGGCTATTAGCAACGAAACTTTCTATGCTCATAGGGTTGGCATTACCTACTCCTTCAATCGTAGCATCTCCTGCTATAGAAAATTCTACCAATTCTTCAGCCAACTGATTTCTAATGCCTTTACTATCTACCAATTCTAATGTGATATAGCTTAGATCATTACCATCAGCTACGATTTCCGTTCTGTCCGCAGATAATCTGATCTTTTCAACCTTACCGGCACTTTCCAACGTTGCAGTGCCCACTTCACCGCCTTTATTATAACTTACGGCTTTCAATATTCCATGGGCATAAGGTACTTCCCAGACAAGCGTATTTTTCTTATCGGCAGTATTTTCTTGTTTTCCTAAAGATTCCCCATTCAAGAACAGTTCAACCTGTTCACAATTGGAGTATACAGATACTGTCATCTTTTTCCCCTCATATCCCGGGAAATTCCAATGATCCACAACATCCGGAAAATCCCATACACTCCAATCTGCCTTATTCGGATTCAGAGGGAAAGAAGGAACAGGAGGTGTCACAACAATATGGGATACCGGTGCATCACTCCATAACGTTTCACGCAAATAGGACTGAGGACGACGTTCGCCCGAAAGATTCAAATCACCACAATTGGCATGATTCCAAGGAAAAATACGTTTATCAAGCGGATACCCACACCAGCCGATACTTGCCTCACCAATATAGTCAAAAGCAGTCCAGATAAAATCGCCGATCACCCATGAATGATCTTCCACTCCTTTCCAATAATCATAAGCCTGGGATGCGTAGGACTCCGAAGCATAGATAATGCGGTCCGGGTGACGTTTGGCATCCGATTCATAACGGTTTAAACAGTAATTATAACCACAAACATCCAGAGGAGCCAGAAAATCATCCGTTGCATCAACAATAGAATTAACTCCCGCCGTAACAGGCCGCGTTGTATCAAGCGTCTTCACAAAACCTGTCAACTCCTGCATACCTCTACCACTTCAGCAGTTTCTTTGTCTTTGATTTCGTTGCCGATACTCCACATTATGACACAAGGGTGATTTCTATCCCGCGCAACCATGCTATACAGATCTTCTTTCCATAACTTATCAAAATACTGTCCGTAATCATCCTTGTAATGACCTTGTCGCCACATATCAAAAGCCTCATCTATCACCAACATACCTAAACGGTCACAGGCATTGAGTAAAGCAGTTGAGGGGGGATTGTGGGATAAACGCAGCGCATTGAAACCAGCAGCTTTCAGTAGTTCTATTTTCCTTTCCTCTGCCCGATCAAAAAGCCTTTGCACCCAAAAAGGCCATTGTCATGATGGATACATCCGCCTTTTTAGTTTCATGGATTTACCATTCAGTTGGAAACCATTCTCTGCGCTAAATGCAATATTGCGTATACCTATTGAAATACATTCTTCATCTATTATTTTATTGTCTTGCAGAAGACGGTTTACAACTTTATATAAGTAGGGGTTGTCTGTAGACCATAATTGCGGAGAAGCCACTTCTAATGTATGGCCAACCTCTGTTTTTTCTTTGTTATCCAATGTTACCTGTTGCTCTTTCCGGGCTACAGTGCGATTCTCCTTATCTACAATCTGCGTTTCCAGAATCACTTTTCCGTTTGCTTTCTCAGTATTTGCCAGAATACTCTGTACATGTACCTCCGCTCTATTTGCTGTGGCAACAGGTGTAGTGATAAATGTTCCCCAAGTTTCAAAATGCAGCGGATTGGTTATCCTCAAGAAAGTATGCCTGTAGATCCCCGAACCTGTATACCAACGACAGTTCAGACCTTCATTCTTTTACACGAACAGCTATCTTTTTTTTTTTTTCTCCAAATCGCACATAGTCTGTTATATCCAGCTCGAATGCAGTATATCCATAAACATGATCGGCTACATGGCGATCATTTACCCAAATGTCTGCATTCATATAAATTCCATCGAAAGCGACAGCAATACATCTCCCTTTTTCTCAGCTGCATCCACATAGAAATGTTTTCTATACCAGCCAGTTCCACCCACAGTAAAACCTCCCGAAACCTCGGTGACAGCATCTGCAGTAAAAGGAGAATTTGTTCCAGGGATATCTTCAATACTCCAATCGTGCGGGAGGTTCACCTGACGCCATTGTGAGTCATCTAAATCTGATCTCTCACCTTCAACAATATCCCCACGATAGAACAACCACTCCTCATCGAAAGATTGTTCCCGAAGGGTGGGTTTCTTTTCACTGCAACTACTCAATCCCAACGTTATTAACAAAAAGCAATAGGCTGTATATACTTCTCATATCATTATATTTAGCAGAGCAAAGGCCGGCCTTCAGACAGGATCTTCATCCGGCCAGCCTCTATCTGGAATTTATTTCAATTATTTACCACCCCATTCCGGTGCCTGAACCAAAGCTCTATTGTTATCTAGCTCTGATTGAGGAATAGGCCATACATATCCTTTTGACGAATCGAAGATATGAGAACCTGCCCCACCGTCTGCCCGACATCTTTCATATGCTTTATCCATTTCTTTCCAGCGCATAAGATCAAAATAGCGGGTACCTTCCAAAGCCAGTTCCACTCTTCTTTCATGTTTCACCACGTCGAGCAATTGATCATAAGAGAGATTGGAACCTTCAGCATCTTCCACCTTCGGCATCATCACATCGGCACGCTGGCGCACCTGGTTCACCATTGACATAATTTCGTCTTTACCCGTATTTTGCTTAGCCAAAGCTTCTGCGCGCATTAATAGCACATCAGCATAGCGAATGACATACATATCCTGATTATCGGCAGTCCATGTAGTAGGTTGATTTTGATATTTACGCATGAACAACTGGAATGGACTGTTCCAGGACCACCATGCATCACTTACCTTGCCGTCATACGTATCACCATTCTTCGTCATCAGTGTATACGTCAGACGCGGGTCGCGAGTTGAATCATCATCCGGATCATAAATTCCCGAAGAGGTAATAGGTTTACCATCCTTGCAATAAAAATCGTTTGCTAAATTCGGATAAGGCAACTGCCATTCCATCGGATAACCGTAGTTATAAGCTAAGAAACCACCCTCACCATTTTGTTGGTCGGTATTTTTTTAAAGCGAATGGCAAATACTAATTCTTTGCTGGCACCACCAGCTTCCGTAAACAGGGTACTGTAATTCGGCTCTATTTCATATTGGCTCAGGTTAATAACCTGTAAAAAGCAGCATCTGCAGCCTCCTTATACATTTCGTTATACAAGTATACACGGGTCAGTAAGCCCAATGCGGCACCTCTGGTAGCACGGCCTCTATCAGCCGTAACAGGTAACATACCTTCGGCAGTAATGTCCTTCAGGTCCTTGATTATGTCAGCTACAATTTCTGATTTCTGCGACTTAGGTACCTGGCTCGTTTCAGTAGTCAACACATTAAACACCTTTCGGAACATCACGGTACAGACTGGTCAGGTGATTATAAAAACAACGCTCTGATGAACTTAGCCTCACAAACAATTCTTGTACCTGCTTCTTCACCTATTTTACCGTTCTCCAGCATTTGCGGTACTTTTTTCAATAACATTATTGCATCGTCCAATACCTGCATAAGAAGCATTCCATACAGCCTTAGTAACAGCTGCTGTGGGGCTCATGGTATTGGTAGTGATCACATCGGGGCCCACCCACGGAATCCAGGCAAAATAGCCGTTATCCGTAGCAAATTCCAATTCACGCAAACTACAAGTATTTCCACCCGGCCAACAGAATCCCAAGCTGCCTTCACTCTGCAAAGCATCGTAGCAACCTACCAACGCTTTAGTCGCATCAGCCTCTGTATTCCAAAAATTACCGTTAGACAACTCTGACAAAGATTCACGATCCAGGAAGTCTGAACAAGAAAAGAGGGAAAAGGCTAATGACAAAATAACTGAATAATATATTTTTTTCATGATCTTCTTTATTTTAAATTATAATGTAATGTTTAAGCCCACAGAGAATGTCTTGGCATTGGGATAAGCATGACCGCGAGTATCGGTTCCATACTTTTCAGGATCGTAATCGTCAATGCCGGTAATAGTCAGGATATTCTGTGCAGAAACATATATTCTTAAGCGTTCCAGTTTCGCCTTGCGAATCCATTCTTGTTTGAAAGAGTATCCCAATTCAATATTCTTCAGACGCAGGTAAGAAGCATCTTTCAACCAGAATGAAGAGGGTTGGCTGTTATAGTCACCATTACCCAGACGCGGGAAGTTCCCGTTAGGGTTAGCGCTTTCAGAATAACGGTCCAGGAATGCCGTCGTAACATTACCCGAAACGGTAGGATAATCCATCACAATACGGTCTACACCAGCTACACCCTGGAAGAAAGCAGAGAAATCAAATCCTTTGTAAGCGGCATTCAAACCAAAACCATAAGTAAAATCAGGAAATGGATTACCGATTACTGTACGATCGTTAGTATCCACCACTCCATCCGGTTTGCCTTCCGGACCGCTGACATCTTTGTAACGGACATCACCCAACTTCAAAGCACCACCGCCAACAGAATTCTTTTTCATTGGCTTCATCCACATCTTCTTGTGTACGATACAATCCATCAGCTACATAGCCATAATAAGAATTGATAGGATGTCCTTCCAAATTAATAGACCAATCTGTAATCCAAGAATCTTTACCATGTAATTCAAGAATCTCATTTTTCACTTTACTGAAATTAACATTTGCACCGAATTTCCAGTCGCCCCATTGATCATTATAACCTAATGCGAATTCCCAACCTTCATTCTTTACTGATGCAGCATTCACATAAGGTTCAGTAGAAATACCCACAATTCCGGGGATGGGCAATTGCAGCAAAAAATATCAGAAGTCTTCTTGTAGAAATAGTCAGCAGTAAGGGTAATCTTGTTATTCAGGAAAGCGGCGTCTATACCTATATCCGTAGTAGCGGTTGTTTCCCATTTAATGTCAGGATTAGCCAATGAGGAAATAGCCACACCCGAAACTTTGTTGTCACCCCATACATAATTATTACCTAAACCAATATATTGTGCAAACGGATAGTAACCGATCTCCTGGTTACCCAGTTCACCGCAGCTACCTCTTAGTTTCAACTGGCTGATAAAGCTATATTTCTCCATGAAAGCCTCTTGAGCAATGTTCCAGCCCACAGATACAGAAGGGAAATAACCGGTACGGTTCTTTTTTAGGTATTCTGGAAGACTCATCACGACGGAGGTTGAATTCAGCCAAATAGCGATCCTTGTAATTGTAGTTCACACGGCCAAAGAATGATCTCAAAAGCAGCTTCGGCAGCATCTCCCTTAGCAGAAGTACTTAAAGCACCGTTCAATACGGTGATATTGTCGCTCGGAAGATCTTCACCTGTTGCCGTGGTAGAACGGAAATTATTATATTGGTTAGACTGCCCCAGCAAGAAGTTGAAAGCATGGCCGTTCACATCAAAGTGATAAGTAATAATGTTTTCGTTGATCCACTGAGTTTCGAATAATAAGCATCGGTCAGGTAATTCTTACCACTACCTCCCACAGGGTTACCATACGAATCCTGAGGAATATAAGCAGGTTCAGCACCAATACTGTTCCATTGGTTATATTGATAAGCAAAGCTGGTCTTGATAGACAGGTTCTTAATCGGTTCTATTTCCAGGAAAGCCTTACCGTCAAAACGGCTGTATTTCTTCTTTGAGGTTATGGTAGTGGCATAAGCCGGATTCTTAATAGCCTGCATTTTATCGTTACCATCCACAAATCCCCATTCACCATTGCTGTATTTATAAGGTACCGAAGGACGGGAATGCCATTTCATCTGTTCGAATACATAGTAAGTACCAATGGTAGGTTCCTCTACTTCTTCATGGTTACCAGAAACATTCAGTCCTAAAGTGATTATATCAATGAACTTGCTGTCAGCATTCAGACGGAAAGTAAAACGGTCAGTACTTGTACCTTCCATTGATACCATCCTGTCCCATATATCCTACCGAACCCATATAATGAGAAGTGGCATTACCACCCGACATAGACAAATGGTGGGTCTGGATAGGAGCAGAACGGAATATTTTTTGTCCGACCAGCGGGTATTGGCAAACAAATCCGGTCTTGATCCATCTTTCATTTGCTGAATCATTTCAGGAGTAAAATTCGTAGTTACATCTCCCATTGCCTCATTCTGCTCATTATAAAGAGTAGCCCAATCCCATGAATTAATATATGTAGGCAGAACCGTAGCTTTCTGTACACCATAGGATCCGCTGTAAGATAGTGTCTTCTTGTCTGCATTTCCTCGTTTCGTTGTAACCAGAACTACACCGTTGGCAGCACGTACACCATATATAGAAGCGGAAGCCGCATCCTTCAATACTGATATGTTTTCAATATCATTCGGAGAAACACTGTTGAGGCTTCCCTCCACACCGTCAATCAGCACCATAGGATTACTGTCACCAAAAGTGTTTATACCGCGGATACGGATTTCCACATCTCCCTCAGCACCGGGTTGCGCAGAGAAAGAGCTCACGGTAACACCACTCATTCGTCCTTGCAGCAAACTGGAAGTATTGGATACCGGAATGTCTTTAATATCATTGACCTTTACAGAAGATACCGCTCCCGTCAGATTGGCTTTTTTCTGCGTACCATAGGCTACAACCACAACTTCATCGATCAACTCCGAGCTTTCTTTCAATACAATATTGATTTGCTGGTTTGCCCGGGCTATTTTCACGACTTGCGTTTCATAACCTATATAAGAAATCACGAGATTTTGTCCTACTGATGCCTGAATAGAGAAATGTCCGTCTACATCTGTAATCAGACCATTCGTAGTACCTTCTACTACTACAGAGGCTCCAATTATCGCTTCACCGGCAGCATCCTTCACAGAACCTTTTACAGTTACAGCCTGTTGTGTAACGGCTGATGTTGAAGAACCGAGATCTTTTTCCGTTGATGCATAGGAGAAAGTTACTCCACCAAGGAATAGCAATCCGAAGATGATTCGTCTTTGCAAAACATGTTGTTTATTCATAATATTTTTAATTAAAAAGTTACTGATGCAAAAAAAGTCCCTGTTTCTTTATAAACAGAATAACAGAAAAGCACAAAAGAATAACAAATTCCTGTATCCGCTATCAAAAACAGGAATTTGTTATCAATCGGCACGATTCTTATATTTTTAAGCGCCTTCAAAAAGAAGGGGATCGCTTATTTTTTCCTACTTTTGAATATTGAATTTTAATCACTACGCTATGACTAGAATAAGATTTATTTTATACTCTTTCTTATCGCTTCTCCTTTGTGGATGCAGCCCTTCAAATATAACTAATGCTGATAAGGTCCGATTGATTTTAGATACGGACTTGGGACCTGACTACGATGACGTGGGTGCCATGGCAGTGATGCATGCCTTAGCTGATAGTGGATATGTAGATATACTGGCTACTGTATCTTCTAATAAGTCCGAATTAACAATTCCTTGCATTGAAATCATTAATACATACTTCAAGCGACCTGATATTCCTCTTGGCGTTGCCAAAGGAGAAAGTGCAGTCACATTGGAATGCCCGCACAACAAGAAATGGACTGAAGTCTTGCCTCAGAAATATCCCCACCGGATAGCCAAATCATCAGATGCCCCCAATGCCGTCAAGGTATATCGCTCTGTTTTATGCACGCAACCGGATAATAGTGTCACAATCTGCACCATCGGAGCTTTCTCCAACCTAAAAGAACTACTACAATCAAAAAGGAGACGAATTTTCACCGGAAACAGGAATAGAACTTGTACGCAGAAAGGTTAAAAAGTTAGTTTCCATGGCAGGAATATTCCCCGAAGGACGAGAATATAATGTATATTGTGACGCTTCCTCCTCCTCTTTCGTTGTGAACCATTGGCCTACAGAAATTATTTTCTGTGGATTCGAGATTGGCTACAACATAATAACCGGTCGCCGGGTTAGCCGGATGCCTGTAGAAAATCATCCTATAAAAGATGTGTTTTTACTAAGCATGTCGCAGGGAGAACCACAAGGTAGATGGAGTTGGGATCAGGCAACTGTTTGGGTAGCCATAAAAGACTATACACCTTATTATATCAGTGAACGGGGAATTATATCTGTAGACTCTGAGGGTAATAATACATGGAGAGCTACAAAACAGGAAAGCATATCCGTTTAATAGAGTCTTTACCTGCAAAAAAGAAATGGAGGGTTTACGCGAACAATATATGATGCATTGCCCTAAACATTAAAATTATGAGAAAGCTATTATTTATATTCGTACTCTTTTTAGCTTCCACTGCCGGAGCACAGAAGCTATTGCATTATGATTTAGCAGATGGATTATCAAGTTCTGAAATCACTTCTATCTGCGAAAATGACTATTATATGTGGATTGCCACAGAAGATGGGCTCAACCGTTTCGACGGACATCGGTTTAAAGTCTATAAATCGGGGAAAGCAACAAACAACAGTCTTAAGAATAATAATATAGAAACCTTGTTCCTTGATTCCAAAGGCTTGTTATGGATTGGCTTTAAGACCGGAGGAGTAGACATATACAATCCGCGGACCGACCAGTTCATCCACCTCAATGAGCAGGTTTCCGAACCCATCCCTAACCGGATTGTTTCCATATTCGAAGACTCTGATCATAACATCTGGTTGGGAAGCTGGGAAGAAGGTATATGCAAATTAACTCCCAAGAATACAGAACGTACCAGTTTCACAACCGAACGCAGCCATTCAGGAGCCATTGTCTCCAGTTTTGTGGAAAAGCCTAAAGGACATATATGGATCAGCACCTATACAGGACTTGTGATGTACAACTCCCGAAAACAAACATGGACAGACATTACTCCCAAGAATCAGACCATCACACAACTACACGACACCGGAGAAGACAATACACTGTATTACTCTTCATGGGATAATGCGCTCTATGAATTAACCTGGAGCCAACAACCCGAACAAGCCCGGACCATCCATCTGCATAACAGCAATACCCCCATATACCGCATAGAAGGAGAAGCAAACAAACTTCTGATCGGCACCTGGGGAGAAGGAATAAAAGTATATGATAAAGAGCAAGAGCGTATTTATCCACTACCCGGCACAGAACATCTGGGTACCACTTTTATCAATGCCATTTATAAAGATAGCCTTGATAACATCTGGATAGGTTCATACGGAAAAGGACTCTATAAGTACTCCTCCTCAGACAGGGGAATCAGCCAGTTGCTCTCAATTCGTAAAAACGCATTCTCCCATCACTTCTATCGCCCTTTTACAAGACAAAATATTGTTGGGAACCTTAGGCGACGGTATGTATCATTTCGATATGCGTACCTCGACTGAAAAGGAGAATTATAAAAAAGCAAAGACAAATTCAAGGACCATATCTTATCTATCGGGCAAAATAAAGGATATTACATTAGTGGGGCACGATGGGCATAGGATTACTATATTCTTTCCAGAATAATAATTCGCAGGGAATTCAATGGAAAGAATTTACGGCAAGCACTGAATTAGAAAAGATTACGACTTTCTATATAAAAGACAATAAAGTGTGGATAGGCACCAAACAAAACGGTCTGATGTCCCTATGCCTGGACAAGAAGAACCGGCAAATAAAAGATTATATCCATTATGACTATTTCAGTCGGGACAGGATAAACGCTATCATACCTTATCGTGACAATCAATTGTTTATAGCTTCACATAACGGGCTCTCCATCTTCAATGCATCAGATCAGGTCACTCTAAAAGACAAAATCATCGACCAGGAGATTGTCTACTCTATCATAGAAGATAAAAGTAATAAATGCTGGTGGATAGGAACATCAAACAATCTGTTGAAGATGGAAGTATCCAATGATTCACTGCAAGTTTCTACCGCATTCCCTACATACCCATTGCCGCAAGGGGCCATCAAGTCATTGTTGCTCGATGATAACCAGAATCTATGGTTCTTTATCGGTGAAAAGATATTCTGCTACATAAACAGTGAACAGCGCATCTGCGAACCGAATATCAGCTATTGGGGCAACTCTTCTATCCTTTCAGCCGAAAAAATAACCTATGAAAACAAAGAATATATCCTGTTCGGCAATACCGAACAACTCATGGTTGTGGATGTGGAAAAGGCGCTGCATCAGTATGATAAGACCAAACTCATATTGACTGATCTGAAATCAACCACCAAAAGATACAGGTAGGCGATACGATAAACAACCGGGTGATTTTAAAGAGAATACCGAATATATTCCTTCCATCACCCTGTCTTATGCCTCCAAATGGATATCCCTGTCCTTTACTGAAATAGGGGAAGCCAACTACTGCAATAAATACCTATACAGGATGATCGGTTTTACCGACAGCTGGCAATATCTCGATATGTCCGTACCCCTGACCTTCTCACAACTTAACCCCGGCACATACACCCTGGAAATTATGAAATATAACGAAGAGTCAGGCACCAAGCCATGCTGGTCCATGAGCATTATTGTCGCTCCGCCCTGGTGGAAAACACCTTTGTTCTATTTCATTTCCTGCCTGATTATCCTGTTGAGCATCGCACTCATAATATATATGATTATCAGACACTACAGAAGAAAGAGTATACAAAAAGATACAGGAGATGGAGACTTTGAAGAAAGAAGAACTATTAAAAGGAAAAGGAAAGTTTCTTCGAAAGTCTCGGGCACGACCTGATTACACCTTTATCTTTGATACTGGCACCTGCCAATGATATGTTGCGTGAAACCAAAGAAGATGATATCCAGTATGAAAGGCTATCCATTATCACCAAGAATGCTGCATTCTTATCCGATCTATTTTCTACAATCCTCGACTTCAAGCGAGTGGAATTCTCTGAAGTAAAGATAAACAATAGAACCATAGAAATCGTATCATTCTGCCGCATCATAGTGAATGCATTCAATTATCTGGCAAGCTCTAAAAAGATCCAGCTATCTTACCAAGCCAATATCCCCTCCATACATATATGGATTGATAGTGTGAAGGTTGAAAGGATTTTATATAACTTACTGAGTAACGCCATTAAGTACACCCCCGATCAAGGCAGTGTATCGGTGGCACTGGAATATATAGATGGACAATTGAGTGTATTCATAAAAGATACGGGACCGGGTATCAATCAGTTATACCAGGCAACCGTATTCAATAAATTCTACCGGGAACCCCAATACAATAAGGAAAACACTCCCAACGGATTGGGCATAGGATTATATGTCGTGAAGAAATTCGTATCAGTAATGAACGGCACAGTTTCTATTGACTCACAACCCGGACAAGGCACCACACTGTGCATCAAACTACCGGTAGAGAATTCAGAAGAATATCAGGAAACAACTGATATTACCGAATTTAAAGCACAGGCAACCAATATAGAGAACAGTGCCACCATATTACTGGTAGAAGATAAACGAACAGATACTTAAATACCTTGCGGGCAAATTGGCGGAGCACTTCAACGTAGTGACAGCCACCCGTGGAGAAGAAGCCTTGAAATTAGTAGGTGAGTATCTTCCTGAAATCGTAATATCGGACATCATGATGCCCGGTATGGACGGTCTGACACTGTGCCGCCATATAAAGGAAAATTCCCTTTATGCCGATATATTCGTTATATTACTGACTGCCAAAACTTCATCTGAAGATGAACTAAGGGGTTATAAAGAAGGCGCTGACATCTATATCAAGAAACCTTTTGATACGGAAGCATTGATCAATCAGATCATGAATATCCTGAATACGCGCCAGAAACGAAAAGAACAACTCCTAAAGAACCTGATTGCCAAAGACAGCGATACCATTGAGTTCAATTCCAAGGAAGTATTCCTGCAACAGGCCATGAAGGTGATAGAAGAGAATCTGGACAAGGCAGACTTCAACATTGAGGAATTCTCAATAGCCATGAATATATCAGTAAGACAGTGCTTCATAAGAAGTTCAGAATGCTTATCGGGCAGACACCCAATCAGTTTATCCGGGCTATCCGGCTTCGAAAAAGCATCCGAGCTATTGATAAACAGTGATTTGTCAATAGCGGAAATAGCCTACCTGACCGGCTTTAACCAAGCACATTATTTCATCAAGTGCTTTAAGGAAGTATATAATGAAACACCCAAGAATTTCAGGGATCTGAAAAAAGGAGACCGATAACCTCAAAAAAGGGATGACTGTGAAACTGTTCCAATCATCCCTTTTCCAATCTTATTTCTTTTCAGCAGAATATTCAACCTCGTAAACTTCCAATAAGCAGTGTTCGCTATTCCCATCTATAGCGGTACAACTTATTTCCAACGGACGTCCTTCTTTTATATCGTCAGCAGAAACCTCTCCTACCGCCCATGACAAGCCGCACCAGATCATCTTATCATGCGATTTCTTTATCGGAACAGAACGCTTGCCCTGCTTTACTTCTATATTGAAGAAATGGTCCATTTTAATCCCGGTAGGAGGAGCACCGCCCCACGAACGGAATGCTTTTCCACGCTCATCCAATTGCTGAAAGAGAATCCGTACAGTTTTCCCTTTCGAAGGGGTGTAATGTGCCTGCAAGGTATGCTCATTCTTCTTTTGCACATCTATTTTTACCTTTTGAATTGTTGCAGGGATAACGATATCTTTCTCAATACCTAAATCATACTCCCGGGCACTGAACTTACCGTACCCGACAACAGCCATCTGTTCTGGACCCAATTCCACAATATTCTTTTCTAAAACAGGTATAAAACCACTGTCCGTAAAAAGCACCCTCCCCGTTCCTGTCGCTTCAGGCAACATTACTTTGGCTTTCTCCTGTGAGGCGTTTACCACAGTATAAAGGTTTCCTCCTTCAGCGGAAGCCATGTATCCGTATGGCAGCGCTTTGCCGGGGATAGCCCCGAATGCTGAAATACTTCCATACTGCTGTACCTTCATATACAATTGCTGCACTTTAGCCATCCAGCGGGCATCATCATCACTTAGCAAATCAATATTTCCATGACAGACATTCAGCCAGCCCCCGCGTGCCATCGTCAGAACCATCATGCCTTTCCAAGCATTTAAAGCCCTGTTATAACAAGTACCCGTGGTACCAATCATAAAAGCACAATTATCAATGCGCTGAACCGGCACTCCGTTAAACAAGTATTGGAAGGTCATGTGATCCGAATACAAATCCTGTGAGCGCCAGAAATTCATCATCGGCACATCGGATAAGCGGGGATCACCGCAATACATCGTATCAAATATTTCCAGCCAACGCAGGTCTACCGTTTTTCGAAACGGGGTAACCGTATTTTCCATATCACCCCCGAAACCATTGTAACCAATAAAAAGTACATCCGGATTCTTATAACGGAATTCTTTTATGGCAGAAATAAAGGCATTTTTATTCTGTTCCTCAATGTCAGCAGGTAGCATCGTACATTTTTGGCATCAGGAGTTGCCGCATCAAAATAAGCAAAATCAAATTTGAACATCTTGATACCCATATCTGCGTACATTTGCAGAGTCTGCATAAGATGATGTAAATATCCTCCCTGAACAGACAAAGAGTTACTCCGTCTTCCGCCACAGAACTTTCCCATTCCGGAATAACTTTCATCGTATTTGCCTCGCCACCTATACGCAGCAAGTTCGTAGAGAACCACAAACCGGGCTTTATTCCTTCTCTTTTTACACGCATCCAGCCAACGCTTGGGACCTTCCGGCCAACAGTCCGATCTCCACTTACGATATCCTTCATTCACATCAAACCAAAATGCGTCCATCAGATAATAATCCACTTGTACACCCATTTTTTTTCAAACGCGCAATGTGATCCAACTCTTTCATTGCCAATGTCTCATTCAAAGGAATGTTATCAGACAATTCATCGTAGGCGGACCAATTGTTATAGACAAATACAGGTTTGGTCAATCTTGCTGTTTTTATTTTTATTCCATCCGTCAGATACATCCTGCGCCACTCCCGGAAGGAATATGCACAACAAGAGCAACAAGGTATTTACTCTTATTCTATTCATAAAGTCATATCTATTTTTATCAAAGACTGTTTATTCATCGGAAAACTTAGTCCACCACTTCAAAAGTCAGTTTCCGGCCACCTACCGACACTATAAATTCACCCGCCTCCAAAAAGCGTTTGCCCGTTGCATCCGTATAGCTCAAATCTCTCATAGGATCAATCTCAAACCGAAAGACTCTGCTTTCACCTACCTTCAACGATTGTTTTTCAAAGAATTTCAGTTCTTTCATAGGACGGGAAATGCTACAAAACGGATCGGACACATACCATAGCACAGTTTCTTTTCCTTCCACCTTACCCGCGTTAGTCACTGTAACCTCGGCTGTTATCTTCTGATTTTTCTTGATTTTCAAGGAAGAAAGTTTTGCATCAGAGTAAGTAAAGGTAGTATAACTCAATCCATACCCGAACGGATACAGAGGTTCGGTAGGAATATCCTGATAATCCCCCATCGCATCGAACGGACGGGCAGACTGTCGCATATTATAGTAGACCGGTATCTGACCTGTAGACAGCGGGAATGTCACTGACAACTTTCCGGAAGGATTTACCCTGCCCGCTAAAATGCCCGCTAAGGGAGTTCCTCCCGCAACACCGGGCTGCCACATCTCAATGATAGCTTCTACCTGAGGTTCCAATCTGATCAACTCAAGAGGGCGACCACTGGAAAGTACAAGTACAATAGGCTTATTCGCCTGCTTCAAATGCAAAAGCAACTTTTCCTGAATATCGGGCAAAGCAATTGTAGAGCGTGAAGCATTCTCTCCACTCCACTGTTTGGACTCACCTAAACATACCACTACTACATCGGATGCCTCAGCCGTTTTCAAGGCAGCGGAGAAACCCGATTCATCATTTCCATCCAATGAACAGCCCTGCTCATAATCCAGCCGCACTATCACCAAATTCTTTCTGCATTCCTTCATAAATGGTCTCCACATCTTCGGCCTGACCTTTAAAAGCCCAGGCACCCAACAAATCGGAACGATCCTTGACCATAGGTCCTATCAACGCAACTCTTTTAACCGTTGAAGAAAGAGGCAACAAGTTCTTTTCATTCTTCAACAGCATCATTGATTCTTCTGCCAGACGCGCAGCCAAAGCAATATCCTCTTTCTGCAAATAACGTTCCTGCTCGGTCAGCTCTTTCGTATAAGGTTCATCAAATAAGCCCAGGCGAAATTTGACCCGAAGTATACGGGCAACCGCATCATCTATCTGCGAAATTTCTATCTTCTCTTCAGCAACCAACTGCTCTAAATATTCATAATAAACATTGTCCCGCATATCCATCTCCACACCGGCATGGAAAGCCTTATACGCAGCTTCTTTGCGATCCTTGGCAACACCCTGATAAATCAGCTGCTCTATTGCATTCCAGTCAGATACGACAAAACCGTCATGCTGCCACTTATTCTTCAGTATTTCAGTTAAGATGTAATGGTTTGAAGTAGCCGGTACTCCGCTAATGTCATTAAAACTACTCATAAGAGTGGCGGCACCTGCTTTCACACAGGCCTCATAAGGCGGTAGATAGGTTTCCCACAAAGCTTGGGGTGATATATCCGTATACCTGTAATCCCGTCCGCCTTCGGATACACCATAACCTACATAATGTTTCAGGCAAGCTGCGATAGAATACGGATCAGACAGTTTCTCGCCTTGGTAACCTTTCACCGATGCTACACCAAAGACTGTATTCAGGTAAGGATCTTCTCCATAACATTCGGAAATACGCCCCCAACGAGGATCTCTCGCCACATCAATCATAGGAGAAAATGTCCAGTCAATACCTGACAACACAGATTCCTTAGCAGCTACCCTGCAAGCCAGAGTCACCAAATCCGGATTAAAGCTACAAGCCTGTGCCAATGAAATCGGATACACAGTACGCAATCCGTGAATTACATCAAATCCGAAAAGAATGGGTATCCCCAGGCGAGATTCTTCCATTGCCTTACGCTGAATCCGGTTACGCAACTTCGGATCGGTATGGAGATAAATCAGCGAACCAATCTCCGCCGGAAGATTTTTCACCTCCGTACCTATATTATTGGGATTATCATTCTCCCCAAATGTATATTGATTCAGTTGAAGCACCTTTTCATGCAATGTCATCCGATTCAGCAAATCTTTTACTCTGATTTCAACTGGCTGTCCCGCATCTTGATAAATCGGCTTTTGTGACTGAACAGATAACCACGGAAGCAAAACCGATACAAATAAAAACAATAGTTTTCGCATAGTATCATGTTATTAATTAATCCCAATCATCAGTTCGGAAGGACGATACTGGCAAACCGCCTGTACCAAATAATTCAGCTTTCACAAAATCTTAAATGCATATCTCACAGCTTTAGGCTCTGCCACATACTTGCATGTTGACTACCACAGTACCTTTTTCCTCATCAATATAGGCGTCCGCCTTATGGAATACCTTATTGTCTCCAGATATCTCAAACAGTTCTAAAGTCTTCCCGTAGCTGGTAAGCCCGTTAAATTGATTGTCAAAATGGATAATAGCCTTATTTCCCTCAACTTCCATTCTGCTGAAAGTTGGACTTTCCGCTTCAAATCCTTTCATTCCATAGGTTTTAGAGAGTGCCAGCATGCCCAAACGGTCGCCTACTTTTTTTCCTCCTCGGATGGATCAGATATCGCTCTCCTACATCCAACAATACTGCCATTGCAGAGTTTGGAATCAGCTTTAGACACTGTCTTTGCGCTTCCCGTTGATAAGCCGAAACTTCCGGCCATTGAGGTGTAAAAAAGTTCCACTCTTTATAGTCGTAAGGGGCAATCTGTGCATAATAGAAAGGTACTTCTCCTAGTCCCCATGCTTCGCGCCATTTACTTACCATGGCAGCAACTGACGGAGCATAACGAAGCACATTGAAAATGTTGGATTCACCTTGATACCAGATAATACCTTTTATACCATATCCCACTAGCGGTGAATCATACCATTATACAAAACCGTAGGCACATTACTAATCCACGGAGAAGTTTCATCACTCAATGGCGGTACGGGGATATCATCAAATTGTTTACAAGCCTCCGCATTCATCCATGCTTCGATGTTGGAGCCTCCATAACTGGCATTAATAATACCGACCGGCACATCTATATTACGCTGTAAGAAATCTGCAAAGAACCATCCCACAGCCGTACATTCCGCTACATTCTCCGGAGAAGCCTTCACCCATCCGGCATCAAAATGCTCCAATGGTTTATAGGCCGCTAAAGTAGGTATATTAATGAAATGTATTTGCTTTTTTGCTGAAGATAATATGGCCTCTGTAGATCCCAGTACCGGCTGGCAATAATATCCTTTCAGCGGCATACTCATGTTGGACTGTCCGCTTGCCAACCATACTTCTCCCACAAACACATTCTGAAAGACTTTCTTCTTATTGGCAGTGACTGTCACCTCATAAGGTCCTCCGGCAGCAGGCGTAGGTACGGCTATCTTCCAGGTACCTTTAGAATTAACAACTCCCGTATATTCTTTATCCGGATTCCATGAAGTGGAAATAGTCACTTTCGTTCCCGGTTTTCCCCATCCCCAGAACGGATTATTTATTTTTGCTGCAACACCATATTGTCACTGAA